>Ga0209636_10001603_pt1 | contig 22915 bp, 20 predicted proteins | sample DeeMarSWOR152_54_FD_187464 | JGI IMG/M metagenome (GOLD analysis project Ga0209636, IMG submission 187464) | Marine sediment microbial communities from White Oak River estuary, North Carolina - WOR-1-52-54 (SPAdes) (version 2) | ecosystem: Environmental > Aquatic > Marine > Intertidal zone >...
TCATAGGCTTTTATTAAATCTAGTTTAGTTAGGGTTGAAAATTTCATTCTCTTTCCATCGTCTTTCTCACAAATAAATCTTAAAATGTTATATCCTATGGTAGATCCCTCGTTATCGTAATCACAGGCCATATAGTATTCAAATCCATTCTTTCCTAATTCTTCAATAGTCTTGAAATATTTTTTAGAAAAGCTTGATTGTTTTCTTGCTTCAAAGGATGGAACCCATCTAACATCAAATATTGGATATTCTTGTCCCCTTCCTTTGTGTTTTAGATTGAATAAATGTCCAACAGCACAAAGAACAATATGTTTCTTACCATTTCTAGTAAATTCATAAAAAGTAACATTATACTTACTTTTCTTAGCTCTTAAATTAGACTCAGCCAGTGCATTAGCTATTCTTAAAGAAGCATCTGGCTTTTCAGTAATAATTACAATGGTCATACTATCTGACATATAAATCTTTATCAAACAATAAAATATTATGGTCTATGAATGTGAAGCACTAAAACGTGGCGAAGGTACTTGTTCTGAGTGTATACATTTTACGTGGGGTGCTGATTCATGCATTGAAGACTCAATATTAACTCCTGTATATAGAACATATTGGGATCCTAATTATAAGCCACCTGAATTTGAAAGAAGAAAAGATGCTGATAAACCACTTGCAGTTATAATAGTAAAAAAATAAAGTTGCTCTATCATATTTTCTTTAGAGGTTCCAATTTCTTCATTCCATTTATATAAGGCCAAAGAACTTTTGGTATCAAAACTGTCCCATCTTTCTGTTGAAATTGTTCAACAATACCTATCAAAGTTCTTGAAGTTGCCAAAGCTGTATTATTCAAAGTATGTACAAATCCTATTGGGGCCTGTCCTTCCTTCTCTCTATATCTTATATTTAATCTTCTAGCCTGATAATCTGTACAATTAGAATTTGACCCAACCTCTCTAAACACGCCATCAGCCATCCAAATATCAATATCATACTTCTTAGCTGCAATTGTCCCTATATCTCCAGTACAAACATCGACAACCCTGAAGTGTAATCCAAGACCTTCGTAAAGCTCTTCAGCATTCTTTTGTAACTCCTCATGTAATTTCCAAGACTGTTCTGGTAAAGAGAATATAAACTGCTCAACCTTGTTAAATTGATGAACTCTGAAAGTTCCCTTTGTGTATTTCCCATGAGCCCCAACTTCTCTTCTGAAATTCGTACTTAAACCCACAAATTTTAAAGGCAAATCGTTTTTGTTCAAAATCTCATCCTGATACATAGCTCCAATTGGATGCTCTGCTGTTGCAACTAGATAAAGGTCTTCATTCTCTATCTTATACATGACACTTTCAAAGTCAGAAAGATCAACAACGCCTTCATATGCTTTCCTTCTTAACATGTGTGGTGGAGTAATGAATATGTAGCCCTTTTTTACAAGATGGTCAATAGCATATCTTATAATAGCCTGTTCCATAAGAGCCAAAGAACCTTTTAGATAGTAAAAACCGCTTCCAGCAACCTTTCCAGCTCTTTCCTCATCTAACAAGCCTAAATCAGTTAAGATCTCTGCATGACCTTTAGGTTCAAAGTCAAATTTGGGCTCCTTTCCAAATTTTCTTATCTCCACATTATCATTCTCGTCCTTTCCAAAAGGAACAGACTCGTGAATTAAGTTGGGTAAACTCATTAAAGCATAATCTAACTTTTCCTTAAGCTTGTTAACGTCTTCTTCAAGAGATTTTATTTTTTCTGGTATTTCTAGAGCTTCTTTTAATTTAGAAGAAACATCTTTACCTTCTTGTTTCAAATCAGCGATCTCCTTTGAAAGAACATTTCTCTTATACTTCAAATCTTCAGCTTCCTTCAAAAGCTCTCTATACTTCTTATCATCTTTTATTATTTGTTGCAATAACTCTATTTTTTCTGGATCCTGCCTTCTCTCCAAATTCTTTCTAACAAGCTCAGGGTTTTCTCTTATTAATTTTATATCAAACATGTTTGCACCTTTTAATTATTTTTTAAGATAGATTTAAAAACATAAAATACTGATGTATCTAGAAGAAGTTCAATCAAAGTTACTCTGATTGGAACGGCATCACACCACTTAACAAACCTTCTAATTTTAGATATTTAAATTTTTCATTTCAGTTTCTCGTGTAATATTGCCAAAACATATCCTACAACAAGGCTTCCTATCAAGCCATTGAAAGTTTCTATTATATTGAGGATATCTGGTACTTTATACATCAACCATATGTAATAGGACATTGGTATTTTGTAAACTAGCCAAACGAGGAAACCGAAAAATATTCCTTTTTTCCAAGGTCGGCTTGCAAAAATACCTTTTTCAGCATAATCGTATAACATTGCTAGAAATACTGTTGAGAATAGGCCGCCAAATAACATTAGTATCATCCAATTAACAATTCCCCCAACATCTTCCATTGGTTTTGCTCCTGGCCAATTACCATATTCTGTATATATATCAGATACCAAAGGATTCAGGTAAAGAGTACTACCCACTATAAAGCCTATGAATCCTGCAATTAATCCAGAAAGGATAACTTGTTTAAAGTTCATATGCCAAACCATGTTAAAAAATTGATTTCTTCGATTTATAAAGAATGAATCGATTATCTTGTGATTTCTGCCTTCTTTACCATTTCATACAATTTTTTTGCTTCTTTATTCTTTTCAAAATATTCCCGTATAGGTCTTACTATTTCGTTTAATGCTTCTGCTACAGCATTTTTTAAATCCAGTGGATGTATATCTCCCTTCCTGTAAAGTTTTTTTAATTCATCATAAGACTGTACTTCTAAATCTCCACCAAATTTGGCAGAACGTTTTATAATCAAGCTATCGAATTTGCGGAAAATTATGTATTTACAATATTCAAGAACTGGATTTCCTTGGATTTGCTTGAGTGGACAAAAAGCTATGTTTAATTTTTCTTTTATCTCTTCCTTTGTATCATGCACAAATATTGATGTTGATGGTTTGCTTTTACTCATCTTTGAACTAATTTCTACATCAAATTCCTTTTTATCATCCAGACCATCGGGATGTTTTTCTCCCTCAAGTCCCATCAGCATGTGATGGCTAACAATTACTGGTTTCCACCATCCTAGTTGAGGACCTACTTCACGGGCAAGCATATTGGCACGTCTTTGATCCAAACCTAATTGACATATATCTGCTTTAAGCCAAAAAATATCTGCTGTTTGCATCATAGGATAAAACAATAGAGCGGTTTGTTTTACTTCACCAGCTTTACGTCCAGCAATTGATAAACAACGTGTAGCTCTTGCAACAGTGGTGTTCTTAGCAATAAGTATAACTTTATGCCAATAATCTGGGTCTTTAATTGCATTGCTTGTCCATTCAACAGTAACTTTATTCATTGGTATTCCAGCAGCCTTCCATACCTCTACAAAATACTTACCGCACAGCTGTATTTTATCCAGATCTCCCCCAAGTTTGTTATTTAACCAAGCAAACCAATCAGCCACATAAAGTTTAAAATGAACACCGGCATCTATCATATCCTGTACATTTATAGCTCGTAATACTCCAAAGGCAATATGAGCAAGCCCACTTGGCTCAAACCCATCATATGCAATTGGATTTTGTTTGGTCTCAAATAAATTTCGAAGCTCTTGTTCTGTAATTATCTCTTCACCAACATGTCTCATTAAATCCATTTTTGTTTCTATATCCACGAAATCACTCTTTTAATTTTATTATAAACCTTTATATATCAATTTAGGGAAGAGGAAATATTATAAATATTTTATATTTTATTAAATTCTTATGGAAGATAGTTTTGATTGCTGGCTTCCAAGTTGGGAATACTTACATAACACATGCAAAAAAGTTGTAAAAAGAATTAAAGAAGATAATTTTAAACCCGATGTTGTAGTTGCACTTTCTAGAGGCGGTTTCGTACCAGCTAGAAACATATGCGACATGCTGATAATAAAGGATCTTGTTTCGATAAAAGTTGATCATTGGGGAATAACGGCCACTAAAGATGGGAAAGCAAGAATAAGATACCCATTAAATGCTGATTTAAGTGGTAAAAAAGTTCTGGTTGTTGATGATATAACAGACACCGGAGAAAGCATGATGATATCCCTAGATTTCATCAAGTCCCTTAATCCAGATGAAATAAGAACAGCAGCGGCGCTTCATATTAAAACATCTAAATTTGTTCCAGATTATTATGGAGAGGAAATAGATTGGAAGTGGGTTATATTCCCTTGGAACTATGTAGAGGATATGTGCAACATCATACCAAAGGTTATAGATGAGAGTAAATCTAAGGATATAAAGAAGATAAAGATTGATCTAAAGAAAAACTTTAACGTAGATGTTTCTGAAGAAGACATTTTAGAGATTTTAGGTGAACTAGAAGAAAGAAATATCGTAATAACACAGGGAAGTGGTTGGGTAAAAACTAGGCCTTAGCTCCTTTCAATGCTTCCTTACAAAGACACATTCTGTTTTCAGGAATATTGTTTACAGCCTCTCTCAATATTTGTTTTACTTTTTCTTCATTTTCCTTCATTGTTTTAAGCACTTCTTTTGTTGAAACTGGTTCTTCTGCCCAAACATCATAATCAGTTACTGTAGCTAATATTGCGAGACAAAGCTCCCTTTCTCTTGCCAAAAAAGCTTCAGGCACACCAGTCATCCCTATAATATCAGCAAAACTTCTAAACATCTTGCTCTCAGCCCTTGTTGAAAATCTTGGACCTTCAATACATATGTAAGTTCCTTTATCATGATGTCTTATTCCCAAATCTTTGCAAGTGTATATTAAAGCTCTTCTTATTTCTGGGCAAAAAGGATCTTCCATAGAAACGTGAGTAACATCACCTGTATTGTAAAAGGTTGTCATTGTCTTTTTCCAATCTATGTATTGATCTGGTATAATTATGTCTCCTGGTTTATACTCTTCTTTCAAAGAACCAACAGCACAACAAGAGATGATTCTTTTTACCCCAAGTCTCTCAAATCCTAAAATATTGGCTTTGAAATTTAATTCGTGCGGTGGTATAGCATGATTCTTACCATGCCTTGAAAGAAATGCAACTTTTTTATCATTCAAAGTTCCTATATAAAAAACATCTGAAGGATCACCACAAATTGTTTTTACCTTTAATCTGGAAACGTCGCTTACCATACTTGGGTCGTAAAGACCAGAACCACCTATGATACCAATTTCTAATTTTTCCATAAGTTTAATAAAACACAAAAAGATATTAATTTATCTGATTAAAAAACTGGTAGGATTATGAAGATAAAGTGTTTGGGCGGTTTTAGAGAAGTGGGGAAAAACGCCGTTCTTCTTGAAACTAAAAGGGAGAACATTTTGCTAGAGTATGGTTTAGAAATAGAAACTGGTAGAATACCAAGACCTGCAGGAAAGGTCGATAGCGTCTTATTAACACATGCTCATTTGGATCATGTTGGCTCTTGTCCTGTTTTATTCAAGAGATCAAAACCACCTATATATTCAACATCTGCAACATTCGAACAGGGTCACTTGATCTTAAGGGACAACATGAAAGTTTCAAAACTAAGAGGCATGCCACAGAATTATAATAAAAGAGACTTGGGAAAGATGATGAGTAAAGAGGTTAGAATAACCTATGGACAAAAATTTGAAACAAAGAATAGTGAAGTAGAGGTTTTTGATGCTGGTCACATTCCTGGTTCATGCTCATTCCTAATAAATGTTGATAGAAAGAGTATACTCTACACAGGAGATTTTAACACCAATAAGACCCGCTTGTTGAACGAGGCCAAAATCAAAGCAAAGAATGTTGATCTTCTGATAACTGAGAGTACTTATGCTGCTAAGGAGCATCCTGACAGAAAGAAAAGTGAGAAACAGTTTTTAGAAATAATAGAATCAACTCTAGCTAACGATGGAATAGTTTTAATACCTAGTTTTGCAATAGGAAGGTCTGCAGAAGTAATCCTAACACTAGACTCTTTCAAAAGAAAGTTTCCTGTGTATTTAGATGGGATGGCCATAACAGCAACCCAAATTGCTCTCAAGTATCCCGAGTTCTTGAGAAACTATAAAAAATTAAGAAATGCATTGAAGAAAATAACTTTTCTACGTGAAAACCAAGAAAGAAGAAAAGCATTAAGAGAGCCGGGTGTGATTGTAACAACAAGCGGTATGATGGAGGGAGGACCGATTATTCAATATATGAAGTATCTTTACAACAACCCACAGAGCTCTATAGTATTTGTTGGCTTTCTCATACCAAGAACTGCTGGCAGATATCTTCTTGATACAGGAAGATTTGTTAATGAGGATATAGACCTTAAAGTTAAAATGAACATACATTCGTTAGACTTCTCTGCACATTTGGGAAGAAGTGATTTGTTTAATTTCATTCAGAAAACAAATCCTGAAAAAATAATCTGTCTCCATGGGGATCACTGCCAAAGGTTCGCAATGGAACTAAGAGGAAGGGGCTTTGACGCTATTGCACCAACCAACGGTGATTCAATTGATATTAATAGATGGTAGCGATGCTGGAGGCCAGCTTGTAAGAACTGCTACTGCTCTTTCTGCTCTAACAACAAAACCCTTTAAAATGGTTAGCATAAGAGGAGCAAGGCCTAGACCTGGTTTGCAAACCCAACATATAGAAGGAGTAAAATCTTTAGGAGAGCTTTGTAATGCTGATATAAGAGGTTTAAGTCTCTCGTCTAAAGAACTAGAATTTTATCCTAAAAATCTTGTAGAAAGAGATCTGAAAATAAAAATATCAACTGCTGGTTCTATTGGCCTGATTCTTCAAGCTGTCATGATAGCAACCTCTCAAATGAAAGGTATAGAAATTGAGATAGACGGTGGGGGAACATGGAATAAATGGGCCCCTCCTGTCTTGTATATAGAAAAGGTCTTTTTTCCATTATTAAGAGAAAAAAGCAAGATAGAAATTATTAAAAATGGGTTTTATCCAAGGGGTGGTGCAAAGGTTAAAGTAAAAACAAGTTTTTTAGAACTAAAACCAATTGAGATTATTGAAAAAAAGGAAATTACCGAAATATACGGTTATTCTGTTGCATCTCAAAATCTGAAAAAGGCTGAGGTTGCTGAAAGGCAGGCTAAAAGAGCTGAGGAGTTAATAAAGCAAAAGCTTGGAAAGGATATGAAAAAAGAAATAAAATATGTAGATACGCTCTCTTCTGGCACTGGCCTACTTGTTAATATAATCACTAAAAATTCCATAATTGGTGCTGATTCTTTAGGGAAGAGGGGAAAGAAAGCAGAAAATGTTGCAAAAGATGTTATAAAGAAATTAATACTAGAGTATGCTAATGGTTCTGTTGATAGGCATGCAGCAGACATGCTTCTTCCTTATATGGCTCTAGCTGGTTCTGGAAAAATAAAAACCGGTGAAATAACCCACCATATTCTAACAAATATTTCTATCATTGAGAAATTTTTGCCTGTAAAATTTTATATTAGTAAAGATGAAGGATTGGTGTCTTGTAAAACTAATCAATCTTAATCTCTTTTTCTTCCCTTTTCTTGATATCCTTCTTTGGTAAAACAATCTCAAGTACACCGTCTTTGAGTTTTGCCTTGATTTTTTCTGTTTTAACTTCAACTGGAAGAGTTAATAATCTGTTTGCTGATGCATAGCTTTGTTTTGCTCTGAAAAAGTCTTCTTCTTTTTCTACAGACTTCCTTTTCTTTTCAGCCCAGATGTTAATAGTTTGGGGTGTAACCCTTAACTCTATTTCATCCTTAGAGAATCCTGGTAACTCTGCTCTTAGTATGATTTCTTCATCTGTTTCTCCCATTCTAACTCTTATGAATCTTGAGGTTTGGGGAAATCTTATCTCCGGCATTCTAAACCAAGGTGACCACATATCTCTCATTTCTTCCTTCACTTTTCTAAAATCTTCAAAGGGCGGTTCAAACCAAAATGGATGTTCTTTTCTTTTTTTCTTAACCATCATATCACTTTTAGTATACACGTATAACTAAAATATTTAAATTTTTCGTTTTTTATTCAGAACTACTCAGGAGGTGGTTTGTATTTGTATTTTCTTTTTCCTTTTTTCTTCAAGAAATCAAAGCTTATTGTCTTTTTTTTGTATAAAAATACTAAAACTGTTGCAACAACAACAATTAATATGATTGAAACTATCACTATCTCTGTTTTTCCTATGCCTAGTTTCTCTTCAATATCAAATAATTCTTCAATAACACAGTCTCTTGATTCTTCAGGCCTATTAACAATAGTTCCACAAACATTTGAATCAGTACAGGTTCTTATCTGTTTTCCATCCACACAATCAGACCAATCTGTACAAGACCAGCTCTCTGTACACGGAGTTACACCTTCTTTTGTTCCAATCGCAAATATAGAGAAGCCTGGAGACTTGGCCTCATAAAATACCTCTAAAGTACCCTCTCTGTCTAAAGAAGTTGACAACTCATTCCATTTGTTGTTTGCCCATCTGTACAAACTAATGTTAGAATAGTTTATACTATATTCATCTAACCAGCTTTTATCAACAGCGAATTGAATAAATGTTTTATTAATATCTGTATCTCCAATATTTTCTTTTGTTATTTCAATATAATGATAAATCTTTCCAGAAATTTCATGAACAACTTCAGCTGGTTTTTGAGGTAACTTGGTAATTGTTATTTCTATGTCATTAACAGTATTTAGCACCGAAATGCTAATTTTTCTAATTGCTAAATCTTCTGTCTTAGATATCGTAACGTTTGCTGTTTTATCAGTCATTATCTTTGAGATGGTTATATTAGCTAGCCCCTTTGCTCTATAAACCTTTATTGAATATAGAACATCACTTGGGATGGTACCAGGAGCAGAACTTACAACAACAGTAGAATTGACACCGGCTGTATTAGCAGTCCAATTTGCTCCTCCTGTTGCATTAAATATATAGACATGTGTCCCAAAAACAAGAAGAGCTGTTTCAGAATATGGATATGTTTGAGTTACTAAAGTAGATCCTCTCCAAAGCTGATATGTCAAATCCGAGTCTCCGTCATTAGTTTCAATTCCCATAACAGTTGTAGAAGTAGGATAGGTTACATTTTGATTTGCAGTTATTGATAGGGATAGTACACCTTTGCCTATTGTAAATGTCCACATATCAGAACTAGACCAATTGCCAGCTGAATCATTTGCATATGATGTCCAGTTAAATGTCCCTGGAGGCAAAACTATAGAATAATTATACATGTCATATCCATAAGTTGTTCCCATAGAAGAATTGTTTACTAAAATATAGCCTGTAGAATTCATAATTGTTATAAGTACAGTATCAACACCTAATTCATCACCCCATGAAATATTAAATTGGCTTGGTGATGAGGAATAATTTAGTGGTGTATAATTTAATGGATTGGCCCACATAGGAGGACAATCAACTGGAGACTCTGATAACCATCCATTTAAAGTCTTGTAAGCATATCTATCAACAACATAAAATGCATTCGAATCAAGCATGGGCATGAAAACAGGACAGCTATCACGACCCCAATAGTTTCCTTCATTATTATAGGAAAGGTTTATTGGATATTGTGAATAAATCTTATAACTTGATTGGTTATAAATGTTATTATGCCATACTTTTGGAGATCCATATGTGTATAAGTAAATTCCAATGTATCCACCAGTTATTTTATTTTCTGTGATATTCGGACTGCCAGAGTTTATAAAAATAACATTTCCGCTTAGATTGTAGATTGCAGTTATGTTATTTCCTTTTATTTGCTCCCAGTTACCTTCAAAGCCAGACTCAATACCATAATCATATCCGCTTATGCTGTTGTTGTTCACATTAGCAATTCCGACAGAGCAAATAATTCCACTTCCTTTTTCTGAGGTAATATTGTTGTTTGTTATATTAGCGCTCACGCCTCTAGTCTGGGAAGCATCTGCAATCAATATTCCTGCACCGTTATAATCGCTAAGATTATAGATTGTATTGTCTGTCAGACTCATAGCCAATGATGCATTCCCATAGATTCCTGTGCCAAAACTGTGAATTGTACAATTTTTAATAGTGGTATTATCTGAGCTATATTTTATTTTTACACCAGTGGAACCACCATTTCCATTTATTAAATATCCAGCACAATCAAGTGTTATATCGGTTCCGTTTATTTCTAAACCATTTCCAGGACAGCCAGTTAAACTATCGCTCGCATTAAGAGTCCTTGATTCATTAAGAGTATCACCACAGTTACATGGTATGTCTCCACCACAGTCTGCAGCATAAACAATACTACTAGAAATGGATAGCGCTAAGCTCAACACAATAAAAAGTAAAATGAAATTTACTTCTTTTTTCAAAAAAGCACCTAAAAGATATTGTTATAAACCAACATATAAATTTTATATAAATTTTTGCATGCCTTAATTACCATTTTTTGTAATCTTTTTATATTTCTCTCTCTAATTTTTCTTAGTTATCATGAAAATCTTTAAGAGGTTATTAAACTATTGGTGGGTATTTGTTTTAATTGTAATTTTCTTTTACGCTTTCTATATAAGGACATTTAACATCGTACCTGACAGGCTACTCTCCTTTGACCCAATATTCCAACACAGAATGACCAAATACTTCATTGATTGGGGACACATGCCTTTGTGGGATGAATTAACATATTACGTTGGACGTGTAATGAGAGCGGAAACGGCTCCTGTCTTTATGTATTATCTAACTTCAATATCATATTTTCTTTTTAGTAATTCTGGTTTGAGTTTGATGACGATAGAAGCCTATACAGCAGCTTTTTATGGAGGTTTAATAGTTTTTGCTGCCTTTCTTTTAGGTAGAGGGTTATCGAATAAATATGGTGGACTGATAGCTGCCTTACTGATAGGGGCTGCACCGCAAATTATTATAAGAACATTTGGAAGTTCTTATGATAATGATCAGTTAGTTGTCTTCTTTATTGTTTTAACGATATACTTAGGAATTCGGGCCATAAGAAAGAAAACAATAGAATCAATTTGTTTTGCTGTTGCTGGTTTCACAGCATTCATGTTAACATGGTGGTCCTTTGCTTATACATTTTACATTTTAATATTAATCTTACTGGGAAGTATAGCTCTTGATTTTATTAGAAAGTTAATTAAAAAACAGGGGTTCTTTACTAGTTTAATAAAATCTATAAGTGAGAAAAAACCTGAATTAATGGTTTTAGGTTCAATTTTTCTAGGGCTTTTTATAACAAACTTGATTGTAATTTCTATCCCCAACCTTGATCACTTCTTTGAGGTCTGGCTATTTGAACCCTTCAAAGGTTTAGTGTTATTTGTAGGAGCAGCAGAAAGATGGATAGTAAACATATCAATTGCAGAGTTACAACCATTTAGCATTTTCAATATAGAGGGGTGGTTCCTAGCAACAGGAAGGTTTATAACAGGAAATCCTTTAATAGACTATTTCTTTTTTCTCTCAATCTTGATATCAATTTTTGCTGGCCTCTACTTGAATTACAAAAAGAGAAACTTCAGAAATCTTGCAATTGTTGTCACAATTTTCTTGATAGCAATAGTTACAACCTTCAGGGGTATAAGATTTACAGAGTTTACAACATTACTATTTCTAAGTTTAGTCGGCGCTGGTATAGGGGAACTGATAGAATTCATTAAAGATAAAAACTTTCTTAAACCATTAGTCGTTGGGTTTGTAATAGTTCTACTTCTTTTTGTCGTAGATATAGGGATTGCTATTGGAAAACAGATGGGACCTGATACTAATCCAAATTGGGATGGTGCTTGGGATTTTCTAAGAACAGAAACTCCAGAATTAAGCTTAATTGGAACATGGTGGGATCCAGGTCATATGATAACCGGTTTAGCAGAAAGAAGGGTTATTGGTGACGGTGCTCATTGTTTAAGTCCCTTCTGTCTTTACACTATAAATGATAGAATAACGGACCTAGGAAAAATAATGGCAACCAACGATGAGAATGAATCAATAAACTTGATAAGAAAGTATCAAGGAACATCTCCTAAAGTTTATTGGATAGCATCTGACGATTTAATAGGGAAGTTTCAGTGGTGCCAATACTTTGGAACAGGGTGCGATGCAAGATACGATCCTAGTTGTCCGTTATATATGCAATTGGGTATAGAATCTACCTCAACAGATCAAGCTGGAAACATTGTTATTAGAAAATATGGAAGCGTTCATGTTTACGAAGGTGGAAATATTCCAATACCTATTTTCGTTCAGGGTATAAATGGTGCTATATTCAAAGAAATAATTTTCTATGAAGACGGAATACCAAAAACTCTTGTAATAGACGACCAACAAAAGGAAGCTATAATAAATACTCTAAAGCCTCTTGAAAGGCAGCTTAACTTTAGATTTGTAAATCAGACTATACAGTTGGCTGTCTGGGTACCTCAGCATAGATCTTATATAGTTCTAATACCAGACCATCAAAGAAACAATGTGTTCACCAAAATGTTTTTCTTAGAAGGCCAAGGACTTGAACATTTTAAACAAGTTTACAGAAACGAACAAGTTAAAATATATGAGGTTATTTAGTTTTAAGAATAAATATTTAATAATATTTGTGAGGTTTTAATTTTGAAAAAAGTAGCTTTGATTGCTCCTGGGAAGTGTTCTCTAAAATGTCAGGCCGTACAAGAACCATTAAATCTGGGGTATCTTGCCGCATATTTGGAAAAAAATAATATAGATGTTATAATTATAGATGAGCTTGCAAATCAAAATGTAAAAAAGGAAATTGAAAAATTTCAACCGGATATTGTAGGTATAACTGCCACCACACCAGTTGTCACAGATGGTTATAGAATTGCTGATATGTGCAGAGAAATGGGGATACTTACTGTCATGGGAGGTGTTCATCCTAGTGTAATGTCAGAAGAAGCATTGAAACATTCTGATATTGTTGTAAAGGGTGAGGGAGAAATAGCATTACTTGACATTGTTGAAAAAGATATAAAATCCGGAATCATAATACGCCCTCATATAAAAAACATCGATGAAATACCGCCTCCTGCCCGACATTTGATGCAAATGGAGTTTTATTTGTATACTAAAGATAGGTATCCAGACAGCTATCTATATTTTGTTCCGCCCCGCACAAAAACTGGAGAGTTAGTAACTAGCAGAGGATGTCCATATTCTTGTACATTTTGTCATAACTCTTGGAGAGGAATTCCGTGTAGATATAACAGTGCAGAAAGGGTGATAAGTGAAATAAAAGGGTTGATAAATGACTTTGGCGTTGGTGCAATATTCTTCATAGAAGATAACTTTTTTGTAAACAAACCTAGACTTAGAAAAATATGTAAACTTATCGAAGAAAATAAAATTGAAATTATATGGGGTGCAAATTCTAGAGTTGATAATATCGATTCCGAAACAATCAAGATAGCAAAGAAATCTGGGTGCAGACAAATAACTTTTGGAGTCGAAAGTGGTTCTCAAAGAATTTTAGATGTATTGAATAAGAGAATAACTGTTGAACAAAGTAGAAAAGCCATCAAACTCTGTAAAGAAGTTGGAATTTTAGTAAATGCAACTTTCATGATTGGAAATCCAACAGAAACTGTTGAAGACATAAAGCTGACACAAAAGTTTATAATGGAAAATGATATAGATTGTCCAGGTTTATGTATAACAACCCCCTATCCCGGAACAGAACTTTGGAAGTGGTGTGAGAAGAGGGGTCTTATACCAGAAAAAATTAACTGGGAAGACCTTACGTGCTTTAAAGTATCTATACCGGCCTGTGATACAATTTCACCTGAAAAAATAACGGAATTATACGAAGAAACGAATAATATGATAATTAAAAATAAAATTATGAAACATCCTTTTAGAACTATTAAAGAAACTATAAAGTTTCCATCTAGAATACCCAAAGGTCTTAAAAGAATTTTAAAGATAAAAAAATGATTATGAAAATCATAACCGTTTTACCGGCTTTTAATGAAGAAAAGAAGATATCAAGAATTATCAGGAATATTAAAAAATTAAAAATAGTTAATAAAATCATTGTTGTTGATGATGGTTCTACTGACAACACATCAAAAATCTCAAGGAAAGTTGGTGCAGGAGTTATAAGATATAAAAAGAATAGGGGAGTAGGATATGCAACTAAACTTGGACTAAAGGAAGCAACAAGACAAAATCCAGATATAATAATTTTTCTTGATTCAGATGGTCAACATGATCCTAAGTATATTCCAAAGTTCATAGAAAAAATAAAGAATGGTTATGATTATGTTTATGGATTAAGAGACCTCTATAATTATCCTTTTAACAGAAAAATAGGAAACTTTGCACTAAGAACACTAGCAAACATTCTGTGCCCGACAGGTATTCTTGATACGGAATGTGGCTTTAGAGCATTAAATCTAAAATCTGCCAAAAAAATTAAGCTAAGGGGAAATGGTTATGAGCGTGAAATGGATTTTGTATATGAAATCTGGAAAAATAAACTTAAGATAGGGTTTGTTAACATAAAAGTTCCTGTGTTCTATCAAAAGCCAGCTATAAAAAGAGGTATTACAAATTTTGCTTATTTACTTAGAAGGAGATTTAACTTTTTCAGATTTATGTAATTCTTTAATTATTCTTGGTTTAGCAAAAGTTATATCACATGCTTCAGAGCAAGGATATCTACAAAGGGTTTTTTTATTTTCTAGTTTAAATGTTCCATCAAAAACATTGCCCATGTAGAACTCTTCTTTTTTTGCCCTGAATTTTTTATGAAGTGGTGAAGTAACATAATAAAAACCGGCAACACATTTGTAAATGTCTCCATTAGGAACTATGAATAAATTAGTTATTCCTGCAGAGCATTCCTTTAAAGTGGCTGAACTATCAAAGCCTGATATTTCTCTTTCTGACATTAGAGGATTAGAAACTAGTTTTTTTACCTTTTCATTTTCTTCTGATGTATATGTATAATTAGGGTCTATATAAGCCTGAACTTCTAAAGGAATGTTTTCTTTTTCAAAGATTTGTTTGTATTTTTTTATTTTATTCAATAAGTCTGGATAGGTCATTATATTTGCTGAAACCTTTAATCCTGCATCTTGAAGTTTCTTTACCTTAGATATAAATGTCTTTAAATCTGTTGTGTGAGGATGAAAAGAACAATTTATTGCAAAATTTGCTTTACAAGGTTTAAATATATCAAGATGTTTTTCAGGCTCCCAAGATAAATTGGTAAAAATAGTAAAATAGTGTTTCTTGTCTATGTATTTCAAGAAATCTGGTAAGCCGTTCCAGATAAAAGGTTCTCCTCCTGCAACACATATCATTAAAGGTGGTAGTTTGTTAAATGCGTCGGCCCACTCCTTTCCTCCATGAACTTTGAATTTTTTAAGATAATCTAATTTTATTAAGACACAATAGGGACATTCGTAATTACAAAGAAAGGTGGGATAGAATCCTACAAATACCTTATTTCTCCAGAATATTTTCTTATAAAAATCTCTAAGAGGTCTTATCTTATAAAGATGATAATATATCTTTGATCTTAAACTCAACTAATCACCTTATTTGAAAACTTTACTTGCGCATGTTCTAAATCACAATATTCAGAGCATGGATATTTGCATATAATGTCTTTTTCTTTAACTTTAAATGTTCCATCAAAAACATTGCCCATGTAGAACTCTTCTTTTTTTGCCCTGAATTTTTTATGAAGTGGTGAAGTAACATAATAAAAACCGGCAGCACAAGTATAGACATCGCCATTTGATATAAGAAATATGTAAAATTGTCCTGCCTTACAAGTTTTTAAACTTGGATTTTGGTCAAATTCCATTATATCTGGCGGCCTGTTTTTTATATATTTTCTAATTATTTCATTCTGTTCTTTGGTATATTTCGAATTAGGGTTAATATAAGACTCAACACCAAATGGAATCTTTTCCCTTTTAAATCTTTCAACAATTTCTGGGATTTCTGAAAGTTTTGGTGGGTAAGCAACTATCCCAGCCATTATTTTTAATCCCTCGTTTTGTAGCCTTTTCAGCTTCTCAATAAATATATCAATATCAATACCATATGGATGATAAGATCCTTTTAAAGTAAAGTTTGCCCTACACGACTTCAGAGCATCTATAAATTCATCAATATCCCAGCTCATGTTCGAACTAAGTTGAACGTAATGTAGATTACTAATATTTAACAAAAATTCTTTCATGCCTTTCCATAAAAATGGCTCTCCAGCAGATGACATACTAATTAAAAGGGGTTTATCAAAATATTTGTCAAAAACATTAAGCCACTCCTTTCCTCCATGTTCCTTCTTATATTTCTTATAATATTGTACTTGATTTACAATACAATAAGGGCAGTTAAAATTACAAACAAATGTTGGAGTAAAATTTATGTGAATTCTATCTCCCCACATCATCTTTTTATAGAGATTTTTAAGGATTTTATTTCTAGAACCGAAATTAAACAACTTAATTTTTAATTTATTTAACATACGCAACTAAACCTATAGGCGCATGCTACACAAGGATGATCATCAGCATGCTTTTCTCTAAACTTGACATACTTATCAACTGTCCATTTTTTCTTTCTACTTTCTTTAAAAGATTTTAGGAAAATTTTTCTTAAATTAATAAATTTCTTACTGTTAAATATTTCCTTCAAATCCTTATCATGTATGTTACCCATTAAACCAACATTATCTGGATTTATCTCCATTGGAACTCCCATATACCATTCAGTTACTTTAAGATCATGATGATCACCAAGTATACAACAAGGATATACAGAACCGTCAATTGCTATGTAAGGAGAAAAGAAAGGCTCTATACAAAACTCAGGTTTTGGAACCGAATCCCTTAATCTTAGTTTTATATTTTTAGAATTGGATTTTTCTGCATCTTTGTTTATCTTATTCATTAACTTTGGATATCTATGCAAATGCTGTTTGTCAATTTTCTTGCTGAATGGCTGTATGTGATTAAATCTAATCAAACTAGCATAGTTATTAAAAATTTTCACAAGTTTGGAAAACTCAAGTGCATTCATTTTCATTCCAACGTAATTTATTCCAATATCTGCAAATTCAGAAAGTTTAACAACAGTATTATAAATCTTGTCAAAAGGAGTCTCTCTTATTTTTTTATACAAATCCCCAACACCATCAATCGAAATTGAAAAATTGTTTATGTCTAAATTTCTAAACTTGGAAATCATATTCTCATCAATTAAAATCCCATTGGTAGAAAAATTAATTCTCATATCTCTTTTCTTTGCTTCCCTAATTATATTGAAAAAATCTGGATGAAGAAGGGTTTCGCCATTTCCACAAAGATTTAACTCCTTTAGGTTATATTCTAAAACCTTCTTCCATGTTTTCTTTTTCATATCAATATTTTCTAATTTCATTATACTACGAAGACAGAAAAAACAATTAAGGTTACACTTTGTTGTAAGCCACAAAGTAACAGATCTTGGAGACCAAAAAACTCTAGTTGGTAAAGGGGCGTATCTGTTTAAAATATTTATAGTGGCCTCTCTTAGACTCAAAAAATCACCTACAAAACCTTTAAAATAAGATTATTTTGATTGGAATAAGTTACATTAAAGTTATCAGTATCGTTTCTTACAACATTCAAAAAGTTGTAAGTGTAAATACCCCATAAGTTAGATTCTGGAATTATGTAATTCTGTGCAACTGTAGGCATCCATATCAAGATATAAGAAACCTTACATTTTTTCAAAATATTATTTATGAGAGTGCCATTATTAGTAGTCATTAAAGTAGGAAACTCTTCTCCCAAACATGGCCTGGCTGCCCATATATTGAACCTTTCGCCATAGTAACCCAGTGAGCCACCATACGTAGTAAATATAAGATCATTAGGTTCTGTGTTGGTCTTTATCCATCTTATTGCTTGTATGTGGTCATCAGGAAATCGTTGGCTTTCTTTAGTTGCTATAGCAGTTCCAACACTTTGTTGTAGGCTTAACAATGAAATTACAATTGCAACAACTATGAGCCATTTGTTTTTTTCGTAAAGTTTTAACATGAAAAATCCAGATGCTAAAGCAAGAGAGGGAAACATAATAAACATATGTCTCGATTCTAATGGAACGAAGCCTGTTATCTGAGTTATAATGAACATCAAAAGGAAAGTTCCAACAAAAAATGTTGATTTAAGCAGTGTATCTTTTTCTTTTGGTTTTAGTTTTTCGTAAACAATCAGCCAACTAAATCCAAATATACTAAATATAAACAAAGGCCACCCCATCGTTGATATAAATATGTCTAAAGATATTCTGACTGGAGAAATTGTAGAAATTGAATCCTCTAACCATTTTGGAAAAGTAACTGGATATAATGCGTAATTCTTGAAAAATATATTTATTACATCATAATATGGAAATCTAAAAAATATGATATTTCTGATTAAGAATGGGGATAAAATCAAGAAAGAAATTAATATAGAAATTATTATATGCTTCAGCTGTTTTAAATTATTTTCTTTAAAGCTTTTAAACAGAGAATATAGAAATAAAAACAAAGTTATAATAAGTGCACTGCTTTTTGTGTAATAAGAAATTCCCAAAACAAGTCCTAAAATTATAGTGTTCTTAAAATTGTCATTTCTCAAGAAAATAAAAAGAATGAGCGCTGAGAAAAAGGTAATAGGTACATCTACATAGGCTAGTAACATGAAGTGTGTAAAAAGATATATAGATAGAAGAGAAATAGATGATACTATTCCATAAATTACATTAATTCTTCTACCAATCAAGTATACAATTATTAAAGTTAGAAATCCAAAAAAAGTGGATACGGTTTTAGAAATTGCAAGAGATGGACCAAATAACAAAAAGAAAAATGAAGTGAAAGTGGTAACAAATAAACCAGGAAAACCCATAGGATATCCGTATATATCTAGAATTTGAATTGTTCCTTGCGAAAAACTTTTAGCATTATAGTAATATCCAAATTCATCATCCCCTAAAAAGTTGGTTTCTGCTGCCAACAGCATATAATACAAACCGAGTAAGACCAAAAAACCTATAAATATAATCTCGATTTTTTTCTCGGTGTCCCTTTTCATGATATACAGACCTAAAAATTTATGCTTTTAAAAATATAAATACTATTAATAATTCAAGGTTTAAAAAGGACCAATATATCATTTTAAAATTAGTTTAGTATCAAGTAAAAACAGATTTTAGGTATTACATGAAAATATATTTTATAACCAACTACTTACCGAAATATCATAAAATTTCTGGTGGCGCTGAAAGGGCAACCAACTCTATCTTAAAGCTTTTAAAGGATAAAGGAAAGGATGTTGGAGTAATGTTCACAAAGCCAGACTTTGATGAAGGGAAATTTAATTCTGTTCCAATAAAAGCAATAGAAGATCACTTGTCAGAAAGAACGAAAAAGACAATACAAACAGTGAAGATAATGGGTATTTTTTATGATATATTAACTTTCTTTCATTCTCTGAAAGTATATGCAAAAGTTAAACCAGATATATTAAATTTCCAGAATTTTAATGTATTATCTTTTCCCATGCTTTGGGCAGCAAAGCTGATGGGAATACCAACTATTTTTTCTGTTTATGATTTTTGGTGTATATGCCCTACTGGAACTTTGATAGACAATAAAGGTAGACGTTGTAGAATATTCAACAGTATTTTATGTGAAAAATGTAATTTCGTTCCACCGCAATTTAGATTAATAAAGAAGCTTGGTTTGCTGAAACCTATGCTATTCATAAGAGAAAAGATATTCAAGATTTCTCTAAAACAATTTGATGCTTTCATTGTATTATCGACTTTCTGGGTAGATATATTAAAAAAATATGGAATTGATGAGAAAAAGATAAATGTTATACCATTACCAATAGAGGGAAATATAAAAATTAAGAAGAACAGGAAAGTAGAAAGAAATTCTATACTTTTTGTTGGCTGGATAGATAGGAGAAAGGGGTCCTTTACTGTTGTGAGGGCCATGAAAAAAATATTGAAAAATGTACCAAATGCTAAGCTCTATTTAATAGGACCTATTGGAGAGGAAAGTCAAAAGAAGAAGATTGATGATTATATTAATAAAAATAAACTTGAAAAGAACATCAAGTTTCTTGGAAAGATGCCACATCAACAAGTATTAGATTTCATGCAGAAAGTTGAGGTAATAACAATACCGGAGCAGTGGGAGATTGCATGGCCAATAGCATTAACAGAAGCAATGGCCGTTGCCAAGCCAACTGTTTCTAGCAATATAGGAGGAATTCCTGACTTCATAGATGCAGGAAAAAATGGTTTTCTAGCAGAGCCAACAGATTACAACGATTTCGCCAATAAAATTATATGGTTTTTAAAAAACAAAAGAAAAGCCAAAAAAATGGGTATGCAAGCAAGAAAAGATGTTTTAAATATGACTGACGAAAATATGATTGTTGACAAATTAATGGAACTTTATAAAAGTAAAGTTTTATGATATGCGACAAGGTAAAAAATATGAAAATGGGTATGCAAGCAAGAAAAGAGGGGGAAATATATTTATTAAAAAATACTTTTTTAATGAAGCTATATAGATATTATAAAAAAAATATTTTTTGGGGATATATAAATGAGCTAAAGCGAGCATTTAGAGGATGTGAAAGCTTTATAGAGTTGGGTTGTGGACCCGACTCACCCACACAGTATATAGAAAAAACTGTCAATAAAATAGGTGTTGATATTCACGAGCCGTGGTTAAATGAAAGTAAGAAAAGGAATCTTTTTAATAAATATATTCTCGCAGACATAAGAAATGTTTTTGAATTGCCTTTACCGGAGACAGACTGTGTCATGTTATTAGATGTGATTGAACATTTGGAAAAAGAGGAAGGTATAGAAATTTTAGAAAATGCAGAGAAGTTTGCAAAAAAGACTGTTATAGTTTCTACACCAAACGGATTTATGAAACAAGAACCAGTGGAATGGGACCCATATAGTGAACATAAATGTGGTTGGACAAAAAATGACTTTGAAAAAAGAGGTTATAAGGTTATCGGAATTAGTGGTTGGAAAAAACTCAAAAAAGAGGGGGGATATATGAGATATACACCGGAAATAATTTGTTTTATTTTGTCTGAAATAAGTCAATTTTTTGTCAGAAATAATCCAGAACATGCTTTTGAAATATTAGCAATAAAAAGAATTAAATAAAATGAATAAATAAAATTTTTATCAAGGGTGTTTATTATAAGCAAAGCAAGGATATCGTTAATATACGTAGGCAATGAAAAATATTCAGGAGGAGAGCCGCTAAATCTTGGGTTTATAGCAGCATATCTAGAAAAACATGGTGTAGAAGTTAATATTATCGATCAGGTAGCTGGACAAAATGTAAAGAAGGAATTAGAAAAATTTCAGCCAAATATAGCAGGAATAACCGCTTCAACCCCATTAATATACAACGCTTATGAAATTTCTAAATTGTGTAATGATATGGGAATATTCACCGTTATTGGTGGTGTTCACGCTTCTATATTACCTCATGAAGTAATACAACATGCTGATGCAGTTGTAGTTGGAGACGGTGAGATTGCTATGCTAAATCTTGCTAAAAAAACGAAAAGGGGTATTATAAAAGGTGAGTGGATAAATAATTTAGATGAAATTCCTTTACCTGCTCGTCATTTAATGCAAATGAATTTTCATGTAAGAACTAAAGATAGGAACCCAAATTCAAGTTATATGTATTTTGTTCCAAAGGGTGCAAAAGTATCTACTATTTTGACAAGCAGGGGCTGCCCATACAACTGTATTTTTTGTTGGAACAGCTGGAGAAATACTCCATACAGGTTTAATTCTCCTGAAAGGGTCATAGAAGAGATTAAGCATTTAATAGAAAATTATGATATTTCTGCAATATGGTTTCATGATGATAATTTACTTGTTAATAAAAAAAGAGTTAAAAAAATATGCAAACTTTTGAAAGAAAATGAAATAAATATAGTGTGGGGATGTAATAGTAGAGTTGACATTATAGATTACGATATTTTAAAAACGATAAAGGATGTTGGTTGCAAACAAGTAGATTTTGGTTTTGAAAGTGGGTCGCAAAGAATTTTAGATGTATTGAACAAAAAAACAACAGTTGAACAAAACTTGAAAGCAATTAAATTGTGTAGAAAGGTGGGTTTGAATTTTCAAGGTTCATTCATAATAGGAAGCCCAACAGAAACATTAGAAGACATTAAAAAAACTGAAAAATTCATAATCGATAATGACATCGAAAATTTCCAACTCTGTATAATGACAGCATATCCAGGAACTCAATTATGGAGTTATTGTAAAGAGAATAACATGTTACCAGATAAGTTTGATTGGAGTCTTTTCAATTCAGATTATGCTCCTTTTTCTTGTAATAAAAACTTTACTAAAGAAGAGATAGAAAATATTTTCAATTCTGTTCATAGAAAACTTATATTAAATAGAATAGCAAAACATCCGATAAAAAGTTTTAGAAAATTAATAAATCATCCGAAGACTATTAGAAGTTTTTACAATAGAATGACAAAATAGAATTATAAAATCGAATTCCATGAAAGTTTGACTATCCATGTATTTATTTTCACTACCAATAAGTATTTAAGTCTTTTTTAATCAATCTCATTTAGAAAGTTTTTAATAAGCTGTAATTACATTTAAAGTAAGTGTTTTAATGGCCTCGTGGACTAAAGACGAGAATCTAAAATGTGTTGTTTTATGCGCTGGTAGAGGTTCTAGGACAAGATCTAGATTCACGTTCAAATGGGAGAATATAAGAAGTTTAAAATCAATAAAATTCTTTTCTAATCTTAGAAAGAAGCCAAAACCTCTTTTTAAGGTCTTTGACAAGCCTCTTTTA
>Ga0209636_10001604_pt1 | contig 22914 bp, 23 predicted proteins | sample DeeMarSWOR152_54_FD_187464 | JGI IMG/M metagenome (GOLD analysis project Ga0209636, IMG submission 187464) | Marine sediment microbial communities from White Oak River estuary, North Carolina - WOR-1-52-54 (SPAdes) (version 2) | ecosystem: Environmental > Aquatic > Marine > Intertidal zone >...
TGATCCAATTTATTGAACTTACGCATATTTGGATAGCAAAAAATATGATATTTTAATGCTACAAACTATTGTTATTATAAATTTTATTTATTTTTTCAGTAGACCCTAATTATGAAACCAAAGGAATGATCGTGGATTTTCGGCTGAATTATGGTGGTACTATGGAAGAGGCTCATCCAGGTTATTCTTTGCTATTCAACGAGATGCTCACGAAAGTATCATTTGATGTGCGAGGCAATCCCAACGATCATTTTTATATGATCCCATCCCAAACGCATACGACAGATCGATTTGTTATTGTCGGTGATCCGGGTAGTTTTTATGATAAACCAATAGCTGTGTTAACAGGTCCTAATGCTGTCAGTAATGGCGACTGGGAATCATTGAGAATGCAATTTCACCCCATGGTTCGGACTTTTGGCAAACCATCAAATGGAGCGTTTACGCCCTCCGATTATCCAAACCTGAGACATACTGACTGGTACTTCACGAGAGCAACTGGCAGCGGCTACCTGATTGACGGACATCAATATTTAGCGCATACTGGCGTGAAGATTGATGAAGAAGTCTGGCTGACACGGGAAGATGTGGCAAAGGGAGAGGATAGTGTAGTCAAGGCTGCTATGCAATGGATTCAAAATTCAGTCTTTGCTCACGACATTCAACTTGATCGTACTTGTGCCAGACCTGGCATCGATAGTGTTGGCATAACTGCAAAAGTTGAAAATCCAAATAGTCATAATATTTTGGTTCAAGGTCTGATTTTCGATGGTAGTGGAGAGATCATTGATTCAACGTTGTTTTATGATGATGGAAATCATAACGATGGAATGGCAGGAGATGGTTTATGGGGCGCATTTTGGCGAACAACGCAAGATGAGCAGCATTATTCTTTCAAAACAAAATTGACAGATTTTGATTCAGGAATGACTCATAATGATTACAATATAACCAGGTTTACCACGATTGGCCCCATCGTTGTGGAAAGTTATATCAATCTCTCTGCTGACACGCTCATCAATCCTGGCGATGTTTTACCGATGAGATTAGTTTTAAAAAATGAAGGTTCAATAGCGACCGCCGCTAATATTTTCATTGGGGGAGACTGCCTGGATACGGTGGTAACAAATGTGACCACTTCCGATAACAGTTTTGCCGACATTGCGCCTGGCGAGACGGTCACCTCAAATGGTATTTTTGTAATTTATTTTGCTGATAATTTTGAAGGCGGTCGAGAGATTCCGTTTGAAGTTGATATTTATAGTGATAATTATCTATTCTGGAAAGATACATTCAGCGTTTATATTTATCCGACACATATTTCAAATAAAGAAAATAGTAAAATCCCAGAAAAATTTTCTTTGCGCCAGAATTTCCCGAATCCATTTAACGCTGGAACTACGATTCGATTTGATTTACCCAGGATTTCTCATGTTGATTTGATTGTTTACGATGTCACAGGCAGGGAGATGAAAAAATTGGTTCAGCGTGAATTGACAGCGGGGTCTCATCAGGTAAAATGGGATGGTAAAGATGATTCAGGAAGAAATGTGGCATCAGGAGTGTATTTGTACAAAATTATTAGCCAGGGGATGTCTCTCACCAAAAAAGCGTTGCTAATAAAATGAATGAGAAATTCCCAGATAGACCGCAGATGGACTCCACCTGCGAGGTGGAGTCCATCTGTTTGTTCATTGATTTAACAGCATTGTTCACAATGCTTCCGTATCTTAGCCTGTCGGCTTTAGCCACAGGCATTATTTGTTCCTAAAAATTTAAAAACAGAGGGAATCCATGCCAGAACTGAAATACCACCATGTCGGTATCCCAACCGATAGACCGCTTCCCGAACGAGATTACGTCAAAGAATACAAGCTTTATGCGTCGGGCTATTTAAAAAGTCCTTATGGAATCGAATGGATGAAATTTGATCCTGATTGTCCTTTGCCAGATTTGGTAAAGACCGTCCCGCACGTGGCATTTGTGGTGGATGATGTTCAAGCTGCCATTGCGGGCAAAAAAATAATTATCGAACCCAATAGGTCAACAGATGGAGTGACGGTGGCTTTCATTGAACATAACGGAACGCCAATCGAGTTCCTCCAGTTTGATCGACCAGAGACTGAAATCTGGCCTAATGATGCGAAATTTAGAATCACGTAGCGCAGAGAAATAGCAAATGAAACATGGAGACAATAAATTCATTAACAACGAAATGAGGATAGCAATGATATTATATTTTTTCATTGCGGTTCTTTTTTTGTTGTCAAAAATATCTGGAGGTGTTTTTGTGAAAAAAAGAATCATTCCGCTTGTAACATGTTTGCTCATATCATGCTGTGGTATTATATTGCACCATTGCTCAAAACAGGCGAGCAGCAAGCATCCTATCGTTTTCATAACTTTTGTCGAATTCAAAGAGGAACTCCATCCGCTGAAAGTGATGATAGAAAGTCTCCGTACCTTTGGTGGCAAGTACAAAGATGCAACTGTCTGGATTTATACTACAGATGAACTCATGACATCAGAATCCGAAACCCTGGCAAAATTTACTTCCCTCAATGTTGAATTCAGAACCGGCCAGGCACCACAGGACGCAACCTGGTTCTTCCTGGCAAGAAAGGTATTTGCAGCAGCACAGGCAGAATCTGATGCCGTGGGAAAAGCATCCATTTTAGTGAGATTGGATACCGATACAATCATAATCCAGGAGCCAAGTGAATATATTTTGCCTCGTGGTGTAAGCCTGGGGTACCGACCTGTATTTCATCGAAACATTAATCCACTGTACAACGAACCGCTGGATGTATACTGGACTCGAGCCTACCAAATTATGGGTATTCAAGAATCGACTGTTTTTCCAATGGCTACCCCGGCTGATGGGGATACAATTCGTCCCTACTTTCAGGCTGGATGTATCGTCGTCAGACCTGATCGGAGTATCTTGAGAAAATGGGCGGAGATGTTTACCGCCTTATACCAGGATTCGGTTATTAAGGAGATTTGTAAACAGGATCAGCGGAAAAGGATTTTTACTTTCCAGGTGGCATTGACAGGCGCTATCCTGAATAGCCTCAATCGAAGCGAAATGATCCAGTTCTCCGACAGGATTAATTATCCTATTTTCTTCAAAGAGATGTTCGGCGCAAAAAGAGATTTTCATGATATTACCAATGCTGTCACTATTCGATACGAGCATTTTTTCGTGAATCCACCAGCAGATTGGGATAAACAGCTCAATGGACCTGAGGATAGGATTGCGTGGATAAAAGAACAGTTTAGTAAGCGATAACTTTTCATGGTTAGTATATTTGGACAACGAGAAAGTGAACGGAACATTTTCACCTTTTCTCCAGGACATTCAAAGATTTTTATGAAGGGAAAAATGTGCTCTAACATTATCAAAAATTGAATCTTTTTTATTTCAGTCACGTACTTTTTTGCACAACTTGTTCAGCCATTAAATTGTTTGTAAGGATTTGAAGTTTTGAAAAAATTTGTCGTATTTTTATTCTTTTGTCTATAAGCCATCTTGGCGGCGGCGCTGCAAAAGGCTTTGGTGGCCCCGATTGAAAAATTCACTATGATTTAGTGTCTTATTATTTTGGATTTCAGGTGTATGAAAACAAAATTTTAGTCGGAAATGCCTATAAAGGTTTTTTTATTGAGGTATTTGATCAAGATGGGAATAGATCAATAAAAATATGAGGAAGTAAAAGTCACAGGGCAGTATCGACAGGAACGGATTAAAACAATATTAGAAGGGAATGGGCTTCAAAAACTATTTGTTCCAGGATCAGAGTATGATTCGATTCTCGATGGGAAATATTTTTATTTGTTTCAAAATGATGATGAGGAGTGGGAGCTTAAAATAAAAGATTTGGTGAGAAAGTTTTAATTATTTGTCAAATTTCATTAATACTCGAAATCCAGCCTGTTCAAAGTGTGTATCAAAGGTCAAGGCGTTTTGAATATTGTAATTTTCCATTAGGATAAATGATATACAATCAACTAAGCCCCATTCTTGGTCGAGTCTTTTAGAAAACCTCTCTATCCCTTTTTTAATAAGAGGAGTATCTAATTAGGATGAGATTAAGTGACGGATCTTTATAGGCGGTTTCCAGAAATAAGGAAACATCTTTTCTAAATCGAGGTTGTGACAAAGAATTTCCAATTTCCAACAAGATGGCTTCAGTAGTATATAATTGATCGGTTGGTAAAATTGAATCTTTTAACTTTTTAGCCTTTTGGTGCAATATATCTTTTTTTTGATAGAGAGCGACGATGTAGGAAGTATCTATAAAATATCTCATTCTTTCTCGATTTTTCTTTTAGGTAAACCATATAAGTAATGATCCAGATTAATTGAATAATCTGTGGGAAGCTCATCATCATCAATCGCATGGGATTCGATTAAATCTAACCAGTTTTGAGTGTCACTATCTTGCTCATCAACTAAAACTAAAGAAATTTTGACTTTGCGATTTTTTAAATGGGACAACTCCCTGGGCAATTTAATTGTTCCCTGTTCGGTAATAGTTGTTTCCAATTCATATACTTGACGCATTTTTTCACCTCTTCATTTTAAAAGAATATAATAAAATTTGGTAGATTTGTCAAGTACTGATTTATAAATTAAAAAATTTGATTCAACGAAGGAATAGACTGTTGATTCATAAATGAAAATTTAAAAGGGAGAATTTCAAAATGAACAATAAATTATTCAAATTATTTTTGATCAGTTTAGTCTGGATCAGTTCAATATCTATATTCACCTCATGCCACTCTCAAAACGATCCTGATGCCTGGGAAAAACGTCATAATGCCTATCAACCACCAGAACAGGTCATGGATTCTCTCGGTGTTTCGCCAGGAATGGTCATCGCTGAAGTCGGTGCTGGCAGAGGCAGGTATGTCGTTCACATGGCAAAACGAGTAGGGGAAACTGGCAAAATTTATGCAAATGATATCGATAAAAAAGCTTTGAATTATCTCGAATATCGTTGCAAACGAGATAGTATCCCTAATGTTGTTACTGTTTTCGGAAAAGTAACCGATCCGAAGCTTCCCAAAGGAACGATGGATATGGTTTATATGATTAATACCTATCACCATCTGGATCAACCTGTTGAATTGATGAAAAATATTATCCCCTGTCTCAAAACGAATGGAAGACTGGTCATTATCGAGCACGATCCAGTGAAATTGCCTGATGCTGGTTCACATGCGACTGCGAAAGATGTGCTTCTAAAACAGGTAAAACAGGCGGATTTTGAACTGGTCAAAATGATGACGTTTTTGGAGCGGGATAATATTTATGTTCTTCAAGTAAAAAGATGATAATTCCCCACTGATCGTGCCAAAGGCAGATTCGCCAGGGGGAATTGAAGAATCCCACAGATGCTTTAGAAGATTTTATCAGTGGGATTCTTCAATTTGTGGGGAAGATTTTTGTGTTAATGGATCGATCACTCTCTAAAAAATTTAATGTAAAATCAATTTGTTCCCAATTTTGTTATCATTCACTGTTTGCATCTCCCAAGATTTATTTTGCCCCTTACAAAATTTTTTGAATCTTTTTCTCAATTTTTACTTATTAAAAAGGGACATTTAAGAGTTAATTTGTGAAAATAGAATATCTTGCCTGAACTATAATAATTTCGCACGCCGAATAAAATTCATCAATTCAAAAAGGTGAAAACATGACAATTCGATTGTTGTCCATTTTTATGCTTTCATTCCTATTCTTATTTTTCTCTACATGTAAAAAGTCTACGAATCCAATTGCTACTCATGGGAATTTGGCATTGATCAATGGAACACTGATCGATGGGACTGGCGGCAATCCCATTTCCAAAGCGGCTATTATCATTGAGAAGGATTTGATTACTGCCGTCGGTAAGCTTTCTGAAATGGAACCCCCACCTGATGCTGAAATTATCGATGTGAAAGGTGCAACGATCTTGCCAGGATTTTTCAACACCCATGTTCATGGTGGTTACAGCGAATATAATCTGCAAACCTGGGCGCAAAGTGGGGTAACAACTGTGCGTGATGTGGGAGCGAATCCCAAAAATAATCTTTTTTACCACCGAGATCGATTACTCAAAAACATAAGCAATGCGAGACTGATTGCCGCTGGTCCTATGCTCACTGCACCAGAAGGCTATCCAATCGCTATTTTCAATAGCCCGGTTGGATTTGAGCTTTTCTCTGTTGAGGATGCCCGTCAAAAGGGTGAACAACTGTTTGATGACGGCGCTGATGTTATCAAGCTTACTATTGAAAGCGGAGCGCTCTGGAATCAAAAAGTGCCCTACCTTTCTCATGAGGTCGCATCCGAAGTGGTCAAGGTCACCCATGAACGTGGCTCAAAAGTTACTGTTCACATCACAGTTTCCCAGGATTTGGAGCGGGCATTGAATGCGGGTGTGGATGATATTGCTCACATGGCGGTGGACACTGTCCCTGATAAACTGATTCAGCGAATGGTTAATGAAAATGTCTATTGGGTGCCGACGCTTGAGTTGTGGAAATGTACGGGAAGTGGAAATATTGCTATTAGCAACTTGAGAAAATTTGTCAATGCTGGGGGAAAAGTGGCATTGGGAACCGATTTTGAGGGCTATACCTGCGATTGGGATTTGGGAATGCCGATGACTGAAATCAAAGCTATGCAGGAAGCAGGAATGACGCCCAGTCAAATCATCGTGGCAGCAACAAAACATGGGGCTTATGTTTGTAATCTTGAAGATGAATTGGGAACACTTGAAGCAGGTAAAATAGCAGATGTGATTGTTGTCGATGGAAATCCACTTGAAGATATGGACAATCTGATGAATATTCGAATGGTTATACATAGTGGGGATATTATTCGGGATGGGAAGAAGAGCAAGTAGTTGGGTAATAAGGTAAATGGGTAATTGGGTGATTGAGCATCACTTTCTGTTATTATGTGTGAATATGAATAAATAAAATAAGAGTGAAGAATAAGTTGTCCTTTTTGATTTCACAAAATTCGAAAGGAAAATAGATGAATTCAGAACAACACTCAAAAAAAAAATCAGTTATTCTGCATCTTCTACCAGGATTATTAGTCTTTATTTTCTTCATTCTCTTGACCCCAGTATTAAGAGAACAGGGATTCCCTTCAGTATTTACGCTATTAATTGTCGTAATATTCATTCTCATTCCCTTTGAGCTCGGGTATTTGTTTTATTTAGGTAAAAAGAAAAATGGCCAACTGTCATTAAAGGGAATTGTTCTGTTCAGAGAAAAAATACCTATCTGGCAGTATATTGTAATGGCTCCGATTTTAGTTATCTGGGGTTTTCTGATCGCCGCTTTTGTATCATCTCATTTTGACGAATTCTTACTTACTCATATCTTTTTTTGGTTGCCTGATTGGTTTTATGTTGATGAAATCTCAAATAATCTCACTAATTATTCAAAAACCATTATTTATATCACACTCATTTTTGGTTTAATTATGAATGGTTTTCTTGGCCCTATTGTGGAAGAACTCTACTTTCGAGGGTATCTGCTGCCTCGAATTTCTCGGTTTAAAGGTTGGGCGCCATTAATCAATACTGTACTTTTTTCCCTGTACCATTTTTTTACTCCCTGGCAAAATCCTACCAGAATTTTAGGTGTTTTACCGATGGTTTATGCTGTAATGTGGAAAAAGAATATTTATTTGGGAATTTTTACTCACTGTCTGATGAATATTATCGCTACGATCTCAATGATCGTTTATGTTCTTGGAAAATTATGAAAATATTTTATAAGGCTTTAAAAAAATCTGATTAATGTTGGTGACTGTGAGATATACGTTGAAGAACAAGTAGAAGGGATACCTATCGTCTTGCTTCATGGAGGTCCTGGCTCATCCCATCATGGGTTTCATCCACATTTTTCGAGAGCTAATAAATTTGTTCGAATAATATATTACGATCAAAGGGGCTGTGGCAATTCAGATTACCAGAGAGGAGAAAACAAATGATTCATAGAATAATAATATTTATTTTTATAGTTTTGTTAATACCAACCCTCTTTTGTTCAGTTGAACCCCAAAAAATCGATGTTGAACAAGAAAAAGCCGGTATTGAAAAAGTCATCGATACCAGCATCGGTTGGGCCATGACCAAAGATCTTGATCTGCTCTACAATAGTCTTGCCCAGGATAGCAGCTTTTTTATCTATCATCCAGATTCCCGATCAACCGTTATCGGATTCGAGATGTTTAAAAAAGCGTCCGATTTCTGGATGAGCCCTGATTTCAAAGCCACTCATTATAAAATATGGGATTTACGGATCACTCTTTCGCATTCTGGCGATGTAGCCTGGTATTCATGTATGCTTGAAGATTGTGCTGAAATTAAAGGTGAGCCAGGCTGCTGGAAAGATACTCGATGGACAGGTGTGCTCGAAAAACGGGATGGTAAATGGGTGATTGTGCAGATGCATTTTTCTTTTGCAGCGGATAAAGTTTTGGCTGAAAAAGAATCAGAAAAATAAATCCTGTACTCTATACACCTTTGATAAATCTTATGATAAGGACAATTATAATGAAAAAGTATATTTTATGTTTAACGATCTGCTTTTTGATAACAGGCTCTTATATTCAATTTGTCAATGCCCAACAAATAGCCGATACCGCGTTCAATCCAATCATAGAAAATCCTGCTTATGAAACCAACCAGGGGGCAGTCATTTTTATCGACGAAGCCCATAATAATTTTCACACCATGAGCGGATGTTATCAGGCATTTGCAAAATTGCTGCAAACAGATGGCTATCAATTAAAACCGTTCAAAGATAAATTTACTAAGGCAAAATTAGAGAAAGGTGAAATTTTAGTAATATCAAATGCGCTTCATGAAAGAAATGTTGAGGATTGGTCCCTACCCACACAATCTGCCTTTACAGAAGCAGAAATCAAAGCTGTAAATCAATGGATCAAAGATGGCGGTTCACTGTTCCTCATTGCCGATCACATGCCCCTGCCTGGCGCTGCCGCTGATCTGGCTGCTTCATTTGGATTTAAATTTTACAATGGCTTTGCACTTGATATCACCAAGCGAGGCGGTATCGACATGTTTTATCGCAGCAAAGGTACTTTAAAAGAAAATGTTATCACCAACGGCAGAAATAAAACTGAACGGATCGATTCAGTTGGTACCTTCACTGGTCAGGGATTTGAAATTCCAAAAGAAGCTGAGGCAATTCTTGTTTTTAATTCTAAGTTCAAAATGTTGATGCCAGAGGTAGCCTGGCAATTTACCGACAAAACACCTCGGATTCCAATCCAGGGATTTTCACAAATTGCTTATATGAAATTTGGTAAGGGCAGAATTGTGGTTTCTGGCGAGGCTGCTCTGTTTACTTCTCAGCAGGTAGGTGGCGGGAGATCCATCGGATTGGGTTCGCCCGAAGTCCCGCAGAATCAACAGTTGTTGCTAAATATCATTCATTTGCTGGATGGATTGATTGAGTGATTATTTATCGTATAAGAGTTAGTATAAATGGCAGTGTTTTTAAAATTTAGTCTCCCCGCAGATCATGCCTAAGGCAGATGCGCCGTGGCGCATTGAAGAAACCTACAGATAAAAACCTTAAGAAAAATCTGCGGGATTCTTCAATTTGTGGGGGAAAAATTATTGAATTTTTTTAGGAGCGAAAAAATGAGTACCATTATTGTATCAAAACATAAAGAACAAATCCATCAAATTCTTAAGAAGATCAATCAATCCTGGTTAGAAGGTCATCCTGAAAATTTGAACCAGTATTTTCATGACAACATGATGATCGTTTCATCAGAATTCCAGGTAATAGGTGCAGGAAAAGAAGTTTGTGTCAAGAGTTACTCTGATTTTATCAGTCAAGCAGTTATAAAAGATTATCATGAATCCGATCCAGAAATTCATGTCTGGGATAATACTGCAACTGCATTTTATAATTATGAAATTGCCTGGGAGATGAATGGAAAATCCTTCAAAGAAACTGGACGAGATTTTTTTATTTTCACTTTTGAAGATGGTAAATGGCTGGCGGTTTGGCGAATGCTACGGCTGTAGGACAGAATGGCATTCTGTCCTACAAAATAAATCTCCAATCCGCTTAGGCAGAAAATAACCCATCAGAAAAAATAATTTTTTGATAAACCAGATCATCAGAAAACCAAAGAGGAGAATTTACCATGCAAATAAAATCCAATAGACGAAAATTTCTAAAGCTCAGCGCTGGCATTGGAACAGGCTTAGCGCTTGGCATTCCAAAGATTAGCGCCAGAGGACAAGCCGAGTGGGAGGCAGAAGATTTTTTCAAGATCATCAAAAGCCGTAGATCGGTTCGTAAATTCAAATCCACTCCAATTCCCGAGGAACACATCACAAAAATCCTTGATGCTGCTCGTCTCGCCCCGACTGCTGGGAATCAGCAGCCAGTGAAATTGGTTGTCATTCAAGACCCAGCAAAAATTGATGAGTTAAAAAAGGAATGCATTCTTCAAAGTTTAACTGCATTTAAAAAACGTAAAAAACCTGAGCAGAGAGAATTAGAAGAACAACAAAAGAAAGTAGAAGAATATTTCAGTGGTCTTTTAGCAGCCCCCGTTCATGTCGTCGTGCTGACGGATAATAAATCAAAGTGGCCCAGCTATAATGAGAAAGACGGAGCATTGGCGGCTGGCTATTTAATTCTTGCCGCCCGTGCATTGGGTTATGGGACGGTATTCATCACCGATTCGATTTCCGAGGAAATCACCAAAAAGGTCTGTAACATACCGAACCAATATACCAGAATCTGCTTTATTCCAGTCGGAGTCCCTGAAAGCTGGCCTGAATCACCTGAGAAAAAAAGCTTACAGGAATTAATTGTCCATGATTCTTTTTAATCGCTAATACATTTGCAATAAAATATTTGATTTATTCAGGCTCACGCAAAGCCGCAAAGAACGCTAAGATATTTCTTAGCACTCGTTGCGCCTCCTATATTAAAAGTGAGATATTTTTAAATTGTATATTTTTCTTTCTGTTTTATTCAAAACCTTATTTTTGTCTTTTCTACCTTAGTAGCTCCTGGAATATCCCGACAGGCAAACCTTATTACCTTATTTATTCTCAATAAGGGAATAAGGTTTATGATGTTAGTTGATCTGTTGCTATTAAGGTGTTAAAAGCAAAAATAAGATAATTCAGAGAACTCTTACAAATCCGCAAAGCTCGCAAAGATTTTTCTTGGCGTTCTTTGCAGCTTGGCGTGAGAATTAAAAATTATTAGCAGCTAACTTCATAAGTAATTTAATCCTACATAAAACCAGAGGAGCATAACATGAAACACATTTTTCTCAAATTAATGTGCATTACCCTGTTTTTTTATTTATCTCTTGCTTACGCAGGAAACAAAGAGGCAGCGACGAAGGATGGCAAAGGATCATTGGAAAATCCTTACATTATTCCTAAAACAACATCTGAAATCAATATCGACGGCAAGCTTGAGGAAGCTGCCTGGCAGGAAGCGTTGGTGATCGAATTGCCGTACGAAACCTGGCCTGGCGAAAACATCACGGCGCCTGTGCGAACGGAGGCGCTGCTGCTGTACACGAAGTCCCATCTCTACGTCGGCTTTCGTGCCTTTGATTCTGATCCAGAAAAAATTCGAGCCAATTTTACCGAACGGGATCAAATCTATGATGACGATTTTATTGCCCTGTTTCTGGATACGTTCAATGATGAACGACGTGCGTTTGCTATCAGAAGTAATCCGCTGGGTGTTCAGGCTGATGATATTATGGTGAAGAGCCTGGAAGAGGGCGTTAGCTGGGATGCGATTTACGAATCCGAAGGACAGTTAACTGATTCTGGTTATACCGTTGAAATGGCAATTCCTTTTAACCAGCTTCGCTTCCAGCGCTCCAGTGGCGATCAGGTGTGGGGCTTGAATCTGCGGCGACTCTATCCCCGTTCGGTTTACTCGCATATCGATGCGATTGCCTTCGACCGCAACAATGACAGCCAGATCGCCCAATTTCTGAAAGTCCGTGGCTTTGAGGGCGCTACCCCTGGCAGAAATATCGAGCTTGTTCCAACCCTGACGGGTGTCCGCACTGACCAACGTTCCGAGCTTCCCAGCGGCAATTTTGGCATTTTAAATAAAGATGTCGAGGCAGGTCTTTCGGCTCGCTGGGGATTCACGACGAACCTCACGCTCAATGGCACGATTAATCCCGATTTCTCTCAAGTGGAAGCCGATGCCATGCAGCTCGACATCAACGAACCCTTTGCATTAGAATATCCAGAAAAGCGACCGTTTTTCACTGAGGGTGCGGATTACTTTTCAACTTTTAACGACGTTCTGTACACTCGTACGTTGCGGGATCCCTCCTGGGGAATAAAACTCACGGGAAAGGAAAACGGACATACGATTGGCGGCTATCTCGTACGGGATGAATTGACCAATCTCATCTTCCCAGGCAGTCAATCATCGATGGAGACTTCACTTCACAAGAACAATACTTCGGCAGTGTTTCGCTATAAAAAAGACCTCGGAACCAAATATACCGTGGGATTGATGGCAACTGACCGAGAATCGGATGACTATTTCAATCGCCTGGCAGGATTTGACAGCAATCTTCGGCTCACCAATTCGGATCGAATTCAGTTGCAGGTGCTTGGCTCAAGCACAAAATATCCCGAAGCGACGGCAAATGCGTTTTCGCAAAAATCTGGAAAATTTAGCGATCACCTTGTGGCTCTGGAGTATGTTCACGAGACTCGTAACTGGTTCTGGGGAGTAAATTATAAGGATGTGGGATCTGGATTTCGTGCCGATATGGGATTCATTCCCAGGGTCGGCTACCGCAATGCTTTGGGCGAAATCTATCGTCTCTGGACTGGGAAACCAGGCGGTTGGTGGTCTCAATTGTTGATCGACAATGCATTGAGTTATTCTGAGGATGAAGGGGGTAATTTGCTCAGCAAAGGAGCATCGCTGATGGTGAATTATCAGGGAATCATGCGCTCGCATTCTCATTTTCAAGGCAATGTGTTGCAATCCGTTTATAACGGCAAAAAATTCGATCTGGTCTATTACAGCTCGTGTTTAGGATTTTATCTCAGAGACGGCGATATAGGGTTTCACACACATCTGCTTTTTGGCGATCGCATCGATTACGCCAACACCCGCCTGGGCAACAGATTTCGCATCGATCCCGAGCTTGGCTGGACGCTGGGCAAGCATCTGCGACTGGATGTCGGTCACGTATTCGAGCGCATGACAGTCAATGATGCCCGACTCTACTCGGCCAATATCAGTCAGATGAAGGTTGTCTATCATTTTAACGTCAGGACTTTTTTGCGGGGCATTTTCCAATATGTGAACTATGATTATAACGTCGCCAATTATACCTTTGACCAGGCGCCAGAATACCAGCACTTTTTCACCCAACTTTTGTTTTCATATAAAATCAATCCGTTCACAGTCTTTTTTCTTGGTTATAGCGATAATTATTTTGGGAGTCAGGATTATGATCTGACGCAAAGTGATCGGACGATTTTTATGAAGCTGGGTTATGCGTGGGTGATGTAGATATTTTTGGAGTGCTTTCACTGTGTGAAAGCACGTGAATTCACTCCATAATTTTTTCAAAATTTTTGCACTTTACTGAAAGACAAATGATCTTGATAAATCTATATCTGGAGTAAGTTCTTTGAGAAATTTTTCGCAGGGAATGCAGAGAATATCATTCTTGAGAAGCTTTTCATTGCCTCGGTACAAAAATAGTGCTTTGCCCTGGGGATAATCCTGGCGAAAAGCAGTTAACGATCGCAAGCCTTCAGGCCGGATACGATTGGTGTTTTTGACTTCAATAGCAAAAATCCCATTTTCACCATACAGGACAAAATCGACTTCGACGCCAGCTCTTGAGCGCCAGAAGAACATCTCAAATTTGTCACTGCGGTAAGCCATCCAGGCTCGGAGATGTTGAGCAACTAGTCCTTCCAGGGCGGCGCCGTCGATTTCTTCGGGATGATCCAGGGGACCCCTGGGACGTAAAGTGCGGAAGACACCTGTATCGAAAAAATAAAATTTTGGATGAGAAACTAGTGCCCGTTGGGCTCGTTTCGTAAAAACAGGGATTCGAAAAGCTAATAAAATATCTTCGAGGATTTTAATGTATCCCTCAACGACTTTGCGTTCAACGCTGCATTCTCGGGCAACATTACTGATATTCAGAATCGAGCCATGGGAAAAGCTAATGGCTTCTAAAAAACGAGAAAAATCACCTATGTTTCGGACTAAACCTTCGAACTGGACTTCTTCACGCATGTAAAGCGAAACGTATGTTTCCAATACATCTAATGGATTTTTAGAGGCAATGGCGATGGGCAAAAGACCGTGCTGCAAAATATTGTCCAACTGTAACTCCGTTGAAAGCTCAGCAAGCATGAAAGGATGAAGTGTTCGGAGCAAGACACGTCCAGCTAGCAAATCGATACCTGTCCTTTTCAATTTGCGGGCGCTTGAACCAGTAAGAATAAACTTTTTGTCCGATTTTTCTTCAATCAAGCTATGAATGGCGCTTAGTAATTCGGGAACTTTTTGTACTTCATCCACAATGACAATTCGCCTATCAGGATTGCCATGAACCAGTTCGATGATCCGTTCGGGCATGGCAGCATAAGTCCGAAAAACATCGGATTTGAGCAGGTCGATCCAGAGTGCATCGGCATATTTATATTTCAAATAGGTCGATTTTCCTGTACCACGTGGCCCAAAAAGAAAAAAGCTTTGTTCGGGTTCTTTAAAGAATCTTGGAATGTAAGTTTCCATTTTGCGCCTCAAATTGGAATTTGTACTTCCAAAATTAACAAAATTTTGGGAATAAAGCAAGGGGTTTTTATAGATTTTTGCATAGCGCACAGCATGGCAAGATGTAATTGTGGAGTGCTTTCACTGTGTGAAAGCATGAATACACCAGGAGAATTCACTATAAATAATCTAAATAAATTGCAGAATGATTTGAAGAAATACAGAATGCTGAACCTCTTCTTTTAAAAATTAAATAGGAAGGTATGGCTATGAACCAAAAAATCATTTCAATCAGTTTGCTAATCATTAGCCTTTTAATCATTATCAATTGTCAACAGCAAAAAAACTTCCCGACCTTGCAAAGTGAATATTTGGGACAGAAGCCACCTGGATTAACACCCGAAGTTTTTGCCCCAGGCATCATATCCACAGGTCTGGATGAATTAAATTCGGTTTTCTCCCCCGACGGCAAAGAGTTCTTGTTATCGATCAAACTTCCAAATCGGGATCAACATATTATGTTGTTTACAAAGCAAATAAACGATGTTTGGACGAAACCAGAAGTGTTTCCATTTTCAGGCAAGTACAACGATGCTGATCCCGCTTTCTCCCCAGACGGCAATCGGCTGTTCTTTATTTCAACTCGCCCTCTGGATAAAAATGAAATCAGTGAGAAGGACTGGGACATCTGGTATGTCGATCGAACGGAACCTGGCTGGAGTGAACCAAAAAACCTGGGCAAACCAGTTAATTCGGATCAAATGGAAGTCTATCCTTCGATAACACAGGATGGAACGTTGTACTTTTCGTCCAATCGAGAAGGTGGCAAAGGCAAAGGTGATATTTATCGATCCATGCTGGTGGATGGTCAATATAGCGAACCAGAAAATATTGGTGAACCGATCAATACTGAAAATTCTGAGGGAGATGTTTTTATTGCGCATGATGAAAGTTACATCATTTTCGGGTCATCAGGTAGATCAGATAATCATGGCAGCGGCGATCTTTATATCAGCTTTCGCAAATCCGATGGTTCATGGACGAATCCCAAAAATATGGGGGATCAAATAAATAGCTATGCTTTTGAATATTGCCCAACTGTATCCCCTGATGGCAAATATCTTTTCTTCACCAGTTATAAAAAGCCTGAAAAAGATATTTCTCAAAAGCCTTATTCTTTGGATGATATAAAAAAGATTTATGACAGCGCACAGAATGGGCTGGGTGATATTTACTGGATGGATGCGATAGTTATTGAAGAATTTCGATAAAAAATAGGAAATGTGTTATGCATATTCGTTTTAAATCAAATTTCGTCATAATCATATTATTCTTCTCCTTATCTTTTTACCCAGGCTTCTCTCAAGAACAAAAAGATGAAATGGTCTTAGCCAAATACCAGATACTCCAATCGAAAATTCTGGAAGAAGAATTCACCTATCTGGTTGATCTGCCTGCTGGATATGAAAAGACAGACAAAAAATATCCCGTCATTTATGTGATGAATTCTCACATGACTTCGACCTTTGCCAATGCAGTCGCTACGCTCAGTCAGCTTAGCTCTGAAATTATTCCCCAGTTTATTCTGGTTGGACTTTGTAATGATAAGGGACGAGCCAGTAAATATTTCCCGATGAGACCCAATGGCGAATTAGGTGAGGCAGATACGTTTCTCAAATTCCTTACTGATGAATTCATTCCATATATCGATCAAAATTATTGTACGGAAAATTATCGGATTCTAATGGGACAATCAAATACAGGGCTTTTCACAGTATATTCGTTGCTGGCAAAACCCACGGCCTTCAATGCCTACATTGCTGCCAGTCCATCTTTAGGCTGGTGCCTGGATTTTATTAAAGAAAAAGCAATAACTTTTTTCGCCGAAGGAAATTGGGAAATCAGGTCTCTCTACATGAATTATGGTGGCAAGGATTACAAAGACCTTTGTATCGATCCTATTATCGAATTCGTTGAACTGCTAGGAGAAATTGCTCCAAAAAATTTCCACTGGAAAATGGAATTATTAGAACAAGACGGACACGTGCCTATCGCCAGCCTGAATAATGGACTCCTGTGGCTATTCCCCGATTTTTGGGTGTCTGATGAAAAAAAAGCCAATGGTATAACGAAACTTGATCAGCAATTTGAAAAATTAACTCAGAGATATGGATTTAAGATCGAAGTGCCTGAAGAGATTCTGTTCGATATGAGCTATCAATTAAAGAATCAGAAAAAATATGAAGAATCAATGAACATCAGTAGTGTATTAATGGAAAGATATCCCAGATCAGGAAGAGGGTATTTTATATTCGGTGAAATTCACAGAGAGAGAGGTGAAATTGAAAAAGCGAAAGACTATTACAAAAAAGCGGTTGAGATGAGTCCAGATTTTGGAGCGGCAAAGCGGAGGTTGGAAATGCTAGAAAAAAGAGATGGACAATTGAATTAATTGGTTATTTTAGGTATTATCTATAATGTTCTTAGTGTCATTCATTATTGATCTTTATCAGTGTGGTTTCAATATCAGTATGGAAAAAATAATTTTTTTAATATTTTTTAAGGAGATTAGTTAAATGAAAAAATTAGTATCACTAATCACAATCTTCTTCTTATTGCTGTTTATCCTCAACACAACTGCTCAAACCAATATCGACAATCCAATTCGGATTCAAAGGCTAAGTGACAGATTCCTGGTTTTAACTGAAGACTCGCCAATGGAGAATATCGTTGTGGTGCTGGCATCGAAAAAAGGATTGGTCGTCGTCGATGCCACGGGATCGCCTTATACCGCTTCATTGATTCGCAAAACCATCGAACAAGAATTCGGTCGCAACGATTTTGTGTATGTCATCAATACCCATCACCACTGGGATCACGCCTGGGGCAACCAGGTGTTTTCGGAAGCAGTTTTCGTCGGGCATGAAAATTGTGTCCCTCGATTGCAGCCTGGTGCGGTTGATGTTTCAGGCATGGTGGCACGTAGCAAGCGAAACCTGGATGATCTCAAGCCTCGATTGGCAACGCTCGATCCCAATTCCGAAGAAGCCAAAAATCTTCGTCATCGCATTGCCTTCGATGAGCGTATTTATAAAGGACTGTCAGAGGGATTTACGCCCATCCCGCCTTCAAAGACATTCAACGATCGATTGACCTTGGACCTGGGAGATTTAACACTGAAGCTATATTATTTCGGTAGAGCCCATTCAGGAAGCGATATCCTGATTCAAATTCCAGAGGAAGAACTGCTGTTAACGGGTGATCTGTTTCTCGATATCGGCTGGCTGCCGCTTTTTGCAGGCATGACCGAGCTGGATATCCCCCGCTGGATTGATGTATTGAGTATCGTTCTCGATGGCGAAGATAAAGTTACTCACGTTATCCCAGGTCATCGCAAAATATGGAGCAAAGAAAAACTTATGTTGTGGCGGGACTATATCGTAAACCTGTGGGAAGGCGTTCAAGCAGCCAAATCCGAAGGCCTCGATCTGGATGCAGTCATTGCCCGTTTCCCGCTTGAACCAAAATATGATTACTTGAAAGACCTGGGACACACGGATGCAGCGCTGGACCGATTTCAACGGAATAATGTCACTGCATTTTGGCGACAACTCTTCACCGCTGCAGTAACAGTCGTGGAAAAAACTATTGAAGAATCGGGCATCGAAGCTGCCATTTCCAAATATCGTGAGATGAAATCTAATCGCAGTGAAGAATACTACTTTGACGAAGCCTCATTCAATGCGCTGGGCTATCGATTAATGGGACAGGGCAAGATTAAAGAAGCCATCGAAATATTTAAACTAAATGTTGAAGCCTATCCTGATTCGTGGAATGTTTATGATAGTCTTGGCGAAGCGTACATGAATGATGGACAGAGGGATTTAGCGATCAAATATTACAAAAAATCTCTGGAATTGAATCTGCAAAATGAGAATGGGAAGGAGATGCTGAGAAGGATGGGAGTTGAGTAGGAAAAATTGAAGATTTTATAAATACCCAACTGATAGAAGCAATCCAACGGATTCTATTCAAGATAATTTTCATCTGTTGGATTGTTTCCATCTGCTGGAATAGCTTTTTTGAAACTTGTCGATTTTTAATCTCCCGATCATCAAGAAAATTTAAGCAGCATTTAAAAGTCGATCAGCACGTTTATCAACCTCTCGAATGGTTGATTGAATTTCTTCCACTTCCTACTCCTCAAAGTAAGTTTCACCGCATTGGGAACATACCCAGGCAGGGGCTTTTTCAAAAAACAAATGATATCCCTTTCTATCAATATGATATGGAGCTTTACCTCTTTTCATCTCGGTTTGACAATAGATACACTTCATTTTTATACTCTTTTTCGAAGATCATTTGTCCATTTTTTTTTATTATAAGTCCTGGAAAACAAATATTAATTAATTGCTTTCATAAGAAATGTAATTATTTTTTAACCTTCCGCAACTCTTCTATTGCTAAATCTACGATGGTTTTTGTCACGAAAAGACTACTTATTTCATAAAGGTTCATGATGTGTTCTTCTGCCAGAGATAGTGGAATAATATTTTCCTGGAAGGACCTGATGATGACACCAAGAGAACCGACTGGTATAATTTTTAATTTTTTTGCAGCATCCCTAACTGCCAAGTCATCAGTCAAAATTGAATCTATCGATAGTTTTGAGCATAAATATAAGCAATCTTTTTCTCCTGCGTGCAAATTGAATAAGTTTTGTGTTTCAATGAAGTTTTTAACTTTAGTGTCCTGAACTTTGCGTAATTCAATATTATTCAGTTCAAAAACATCTGGGTCACTTCGTTTTTTGTGTTTATAATATTCAAAGCGTACGCTTTCAGGAATAAAAATATTATCAAAATATTTTAGCAAATTAATGCACCCAATTTCAGATAGATGAAGCAAAGGTCCTGTATCAGAGACGACAATTAGATTTCTAATGCCCAAGCTAAATCCTCCATTGTTGCTTGATATTGACGTTCTGCCAGTTCCACCCAATCCAATCCGACTAATTCAATTGCTTCATCCCGCGAGATTTTACCACGCAGATATTTGCCTAAAATATGTTCCCGCCAGAGTTGTTTTACACCTGTTTGAAATGCCATCGAAATGACTTCTGACTCTGGTTTTTTAGTTTCTTTTGTTAGATTCTCAAGAAATGTTAATGTAGCTTCCATCAAATGAACCTCTCTCTTTGAATTATGCTTTTTTTATCAAGCTGCTTGATCATATATTGATTTGAATTTCTTTGATTCTAATTTATATTAAATTTTCGAATAAATCAAGAAATAATTTTTCATAGCCTGTAATTCAATAAATTTTGTGAAGCGGGATGGTATAGACAAATTCACGACGTCTACAGGTTTTGAGAGATATCTCAACAACTTCCCGTAAAAATTAAAAAATGCCACAGACGAGAGCCCTCTCACTGCTAAGTCAATATCACGTGCCTCTCCATCATTATCCAGTGAAGATCCAAATAAATATATTTCCTTCACATCAAATTTTTTCGCATAGCTAATAATGATTTCTTTATCTTTTTCACTAATCATAATTTACCTGCTCCTGAAGTCTCCTTCCTGTTTAATTGCATTCTGATTCAATTCGGTTTTTTTAAATTTTTTAAAGTACTTCTTTATGAAGTTTCAGATTATCAACTCGCTCAAAATGCTTCCGATTCAATGTCAGAAGTTGTAGATCGTGTGTAATGGCCGTTGCAGCGATAAAGATGTCTGGCAATGAAATGAGTTGGTTTTTTGATTTCAAATTACGATATATTTCTACAACAGTTTTCACGCATGCTGAATCGAAAGGTAAGACAGAAAGTTTAGCTAATAATTTCTCAACAAATTCTCGATTGGGTAGAGTTGATCCCACCGAAAACTCAAATTCTGTAATTGAAGAAATCATATAGTTGCATTGAAAAGAAAGTCGATAGAATATCGTTTTATCCTTTTTTTGTTTGCGAAGATGATCGATCAGAATCGTGGTATCAATTAGAATGTTTTCACGTTCCATTGGCTCATCCAATCCCTGACTCTGTTAAATTCTTGCACCTCATCATCACCTATTGTTGGTGCATCGAGAAGCAAGTCTTGGAGGTTTTGCTCTTCTCCATCAGTATCGTCAAATGGCAAAATAAAAATCTCTACTTTTTTAGCGGAGAATCCATCTGGCAAGTCAATGGTAATTGCACCAGCTTTTACTTCCTTAATTTGTCTGATTGCATTCATAATTTTGCCTGTTGTGTTTTGCTTTAAACTCAAATTAAAAAAAAAGCTAAAAAACCTCTCATTAAATATAGCAAAAAGTTTGAATAATGCAAATCATATTTTCTAATTCTTCTAGTACGAATTTAGTCAGATAATAGTCTTTACTTGGAATGAAATTGAAGATGGCTTGTTTTTTTATTTTTTTACTTCGATGACCAGTTTAATGTTTGATCCGAAAATTTAAATTTCTATTCTTCCTTAAGGGTGGGATAAATATTTTGCAATTTTTCAAAACTCTTCGTAAGCTAAAATAATTCGATAAAGATTTCTCCAATTAATTCTGAATTACAACTTTAACATTGAAACGGTGACCTCGCTTTGTTTGCTCTCCTTCTAAACTATAGAAATCATTATTACTTAAAGTTATTTTAAAAGGATCATAGATAAAAAATATCAAATCTTTTAGTTTTGTTCTTTTATGATATAATTCCATGTCTTCTTGTATTCCTGTGATATATTTTCTATGGGAATTATCAGATTCCTTTATCATCTTTGTTTCTACCATTATACCGTATTCTTCAATAAAAAATTCTACTCGAGATGATCTACCACCAGTTTGAGGATTGAAACTTTCAATTTCAATTTTAGGAAATATAGACTGAAAGATAGTACATAAAATATCTTGAACATCATATTCGTTTTCTATTTTGAACTTTTCTTTCCCTTTTCTTCTGTTAATTGTAATTTTTTTTATCGAGTTATTGAATCTGCTTAATATCTCTAAAACTAAATCAAGGGCATTCTTATTTAAAAACGTTGGGAGAGAATTAGATAATAAATTCTTTTGTAAATCTTCAAGTATGATTAAATCTATTACATCAAAATCTTCTCGATTAATTAACCATTGAATTGATGAATCAATTTCTTGAATTTGACCTTGGTCTATTACGTATAGTAAAATAGTGGATAAGATATTATTTTGCTGTTCTAAATCTTGGAGAAGTTTATCCTTAAAAATATCATTAATTTTAAAGATCAAATACTTGATTTTAATATCTGAATAACTAAATTTTTTCTTAATTTCCTGTTCAAATGAATTTGGCGATGCAAGATATAGTCCTATAAGACAAAAAATATCGTAGGTATAATGAAATCCTTTCTTTATTATTTGATTTTTTAATTTATCAATTTGTTTTCTAGTTAATTTTTTCCCAATATAACCGCTAATGTAAATTTGCTTTTCACCTTTTATTTTTGTAACTGTAAGCACTTCATTAAGCGAAGAACGGTCTTGAAGGTAATAATAGCAAAAAGTTGAAATTAAATCATCTTTGAGAAGATTCTTTTTATAAGTAAGTATTATTTCGTTTAAGATGTTAATCATAGGAACCACAATTTATCGCTTACTTTTGTCAATTTTGTTTTGTCCCAACCACTAACATTTTTTAAATCTTCGATCATTTTTACCATTAATGAAGGATATAATATTGTTACTGGTCTTTTTGAGCCTAAGTAACTTTTAAAAGATAAAAAGGAAAACCAAAAAATTTGTTCTGCTAAATAATATAAATCTGTAAATTTTGATCGGTGATCAATATTCATCAAGAGTGGTTTTGAAGATTTACCCCCAAATGCTATTAATCCCATCCAATCATCTAATTTGACAAATAATCCCTTTTCAACTAAAATTTTACCTTGGTTATTAAAAAGTCGAAAGTTATGCCCGAATCCAATTTTGACTAATGAATATTCAATATTATAATCTGAAAAATATTTGAGCACAGTTTCGATAGCAGTTATTTCATATTTATTACTCGGAGATTTGTTTAAATGAAAAATAATTCGGATGTCATTTTGATTTTTATCACTTTCGGTAATAATTAATTCT
>Ga0209636_10001606_pt1 | contig 22902 bp, 20 predicted proteins | sample DeeMarSWOR152_54_FD_187464 | JGI IMG/M metagenome (GOLD analysis project Ga0209636, IMG submission 187464) | Marine sediment microbial communities from White Oak River estuary, North Carolina - WOR-1-52-54 (SPAdes) (version 2) | ecosystem: Environmental > Aquatic > Marine > Intertidal zone >...
CTCAGGACTCAACACAGGGTCAACATCAAAAAGCTTGATAAACGGGAAGACCGCCTCCTTTACCGCGACAAACCTTGGCTCTCTGTAATCGCCCAGATCAAATTCCTTTAATTTCCTGCCCAGCATTATTTTGGTGGCAATTTTTGCAAGTGGTTTGCCGATTGTCTTGCTGACATAAGGCACGGTTCTTGATGCCCTCGGGTTTGCCTCAAGTACAAAGACATTTCCGTTTTGAACGGCATACTGTATATTTATAAGCCCCATAACCTTAAGTTCAAGAGCCAATTTACGGGTATATTCCTTTACTTTTTCAATAACACCCTTGCTTATCGTTTGAGGCGGTATCACGCAAGCTGAATCCCCGGAGTGGATGCCCGCTTCCTCGATATGCTCCATGATCGCCGCGATAAAGACATCTTCCCCGTCAGAAAGAGCGTCAACGTCCAGTTCTATAGAGTTAGAGAGGAATTTATCTATAAGCACGGGATGCTCCGGGCTGACCTCTACCGCTTCTTCCATATATCTCTTTACCTGCTCATCCCTGTCAACGATCTCCATCGCCCTGCCCCCCAGAACATAACTCGGGCGTACAAGCACAGGATAGCCGATATCATTTGCTATCTTCAATGCCTCTTCAACAGATAACGCAGTCCCGCACGGCGCCTGGGGGATCTCCAGCTTATTCAATATTTCCGTAAATCTTTTTCTATCCTCCGCCATGTCTATACTTTCCGGGCTCGTGCCCAGTATCTTTACCCCGGAGTTATGCAGCCGCATTGCCATATTAATCGGGGTCTGCCCCCCGAACTGTACAATGACCCCCTGCGGCTTCTCCCTCTCTATTACATTCATAACATCCTCATAGGTCAGCGGCTCAAAATATAACTTATCGGAGATGTCAAAGTCAGTGGATACGGTTTCAGGGTTATTGTTGATGATCAACGCCTCTATTCCTTCTTCCCTCAACGCATGGACAGAATGCACGCAGCAGTAGTCAAACTCTATCCCCTGGCCTATCCTTATGGGACCCCCGCCCACGATAATTACCTTTTTCTTTTCAGAAGGGTTTGCCTCGTCTTCATCTTCATAAGTTGAATACATATACGGCGTTACCGCCTCAAACTCAGCGGCACAGGTATCGACCATCTTATAAGCAGGAATGATATTGTTATTTATTCTGAAATCCCTGATTTCTTCTTCATTTTTATTCAATACAGCCGCGATCTGGAAGTCGGAAAACCCCAATCTTTTTGCCTCATATATCGATCCCGGGGTTAGCTTTATTTTACTTCCATGGTCATAGATGTTTTTCAGTTTGGAGAGAAACCATCTGTTAATTCCGGTTAGCTTATAAATTTCATCGATGCCGAAACCGTGTCTGAATGCATCCCTTATATGAAATATTCGCTCATGGGTGGCATTTTTTAATTTTCTTTTAAGTTCTTCCTTATCCTCAATAAACTTATCCTTTTTATCAAATCCAAAACCCATTCGTTGAATTTCCAGGGAGCGGATTGCCTTCTGAATTGCCTCTTCAAATGTCCTGCCTATGGCCATCGTCTCCCCGGTTGACTTCATCTGGCTTCCGATCTCCGGTTTAACACCGGGGAATTTATCGAACGGCCATCTTGGAATCTTTGCAACAACATAATCTATCGAGGGCTCAAAGCAGGCCATAGTTGATTTTGTTATATCATTCGGGATTTCATCAAGACTCATTCCTATTGCAATTTTTGCCGCCACTCTCGCTATCGGGTACCCTGTTGCTTTGGAAGCCAGTGCAGAACTTCTTGAGAGACGGGGATTCACCTCTATTATCCTGTATTCCCCGGTTTCGTAGTTAAACGCTAACTGCACGTTACAGCCCCCTTCTATCTTCAATGCCCTGACTATGCGGATTGATTCCCCTCTCAGAAATTGATAGTCCTCATTATTTAAAGTTAAAATCGGCGCAACCACAATACTCTCCCCTGTATGTATGCCCATCGGATCAACATTTTCCATGGAACAGATCATAATGCAGTTATCCCTGCCGTCCCTTACAACCTCAAACTCAATCTCGCCCCAGCCCTGCTGTCCGAGAATGGCTTCCTCTATCAAAACCTGGTTGATCATGCTCAATGCAAGCCCCCTGCTTACGACCTGCCCAAATTCATCTTCATTAAAAACAACTCCCCCCCCCGTTCCGCCGAGCGTGTACGCCGGGCGGATGATAACCGGAAAACCAATTTCCTTAATATAGTCATTTGCTTCTTCGATCGTATTTACGGTTTTACTTTTCGGCAGTGGAATTTTCAATTCGTTCATCAGTTCCTTAAATTTCTCCCTGTCCTCCCCTTGCTCTATTGCCCAGATGGAAGTCCCTAAAATTTCAACACCGTGCTCCTTTAATATGCCTTCCTTATAAAGTTGTACCGTAATATTCAACCCGGTCTGCCCCCCCATTGTTCCGATAATCCCATCTGGTTTTTCCTTCATTATTATTTCCCCTATAATATCCACGGTCAGGGGTTCAATATAAACAATATCGGCGGTAGTGAGATCACTCTGTATGGTAGCGGGATTTGAATTTACCAATACGACCTCGTACCCCTCTTCTTTGAGTGCTTTACACGCCTGCGTTCCGGAGTAATCAAACTCTGCCGCCTGCCCGATCACGATAGGCCCGGACCCGATAACCAGCACTTTTTTAATATCCTCTCTTTTTGGCATCTTATAAATTGATTTTTCTTTTAATAATAAGAATCAAGAAAAAATTATATCAAAAACCAGAATTTCAATCCATTGAAAGTTTATTTATAAATAGACCTTCATTATAGTGACGGTGAAGAACGGCAGTTACATTGGAACCATATTGCCCGGGAATTCCTGCTGCTTTGTTTTTGCTCGATACGGGGATTTGATTTAAGAAAAATCACAACTCCTTAACCCACCGGTCAAAGATGTAGTTACAATCCACCGGCCCGGGCCCGGCTTCAGGATGGAATTGAACCCCCTGGATTCTGTCTTTTTTACCGCAGAGTCCTTCAACGGACCCGTCATTGAGATTAATCATGCTGACCTTGAGCCCTGTTCCGTCAACAGAGCGTTCATCCACCGCAAAACCATGATTCTGGCTTGTTATATACACCACATTCTCCCTTATGTTTTTTACCGGTTGATTGCTCCCCCTGTGACCGAATTTTAATTTGTATGTTTCTGCACCCAACGCCAAGCCTATAACCTGATGGCCCAGACAGACCCCGTTAATCGGATATTCCGACTGCAGTTCAGAGACAAGTTTTATCGCATCTTTTGCGTTCTTTGGGTCTCCAGGGCCGTTGCTCAACAAAATTCCATCGGCTCCGAAATCATCGATTTCCTCAGGCTTTGCGGTATGGGGCATTAAAATAACATTCACTTTTTTGTTGAGCAGATACCCTATAATGGAATTCTTTACGCCCAGGTCAATAACCGCAGTGGTCTTTTCTCCCTTGCAGCCGAACTCCTTTGGTTTTTTTACGCTTACCTTATCCAGAAGATCAAGCGATGATATATCAGGCAATTTTTTTGCTAACTTCAGTGCTTTTTCCCGGTCTGCATCGTCTCCAACCATCAAGGCACCGTTCATAACGCCGTGTATCCTTAACTTCTTTGTCAGTGCCCGTGTATCTATCCCGCTGATCCCCGGGATGTTATGTTCTTTAAGGAACTGGTCCACGCTTTTCCTTGCTTTTCTGTGGGAGTAAAAGGTGCTGTTTTCCCTCACCACAAAACCCTCAACCTGGATGCTGTCGGACTCAAAGAAACCCCTCCTCACCCCATAGTTGCCTATAAGCGGATAGGTCATTGTAAGAATCTGACCTTTATAAGAGGGATCTGTGAGGGCTTCCTCATAGCCGACCATCGAAGTGTTGAAAACAACCTCCCCTGATGCCGTGCCCTCTTTACCAAATCCCATGCCTTCAAAGATTGTCCCGTCGTTCAGCGCAAGAACAGCTTTCATTTCATTGGTAAGATTATTTATAAATTATTTTTTTGAATAAAAGAAGAAAAATGATAAAATTTGGATGCGCCTGGTTTGCGGTTCCCGGAGATACACCGGGGGTAGGTTCGGGATATTGGAATCACAAGGGTTGCGGACTGAGCCGGTAAATGATAATTCAGAGAGACTGCAGAGCATTCTGGAGGCACCTGGGAGTTTTAAATCCCGATTGTTTCCGTCCATGTGTACCTCCTGCATGATCCCATGGGTTGTATGTGAAGAATCAAAAACTTGCGGTCGTGTCAGGAGTATAAGCCCTGGATCCGTATAATGATTTTATTGATGCCCTCAACTTTATCTCTGCGGCTCTATAATCACTTTTATGGATTCTCCCGCATCAGCAACGAGTTTAAAACCCAATCCCGCTTCTTCTAAACCTAAACGGTGGGTGATCATATCGTGAACCTTCACTTTTCCGCCAGTTATGAGTTTCAGTGCATTTTCAAGGTCTCCCGGAGCGGCGGCATAGGATGTTTTTATTGCTATCTCATTTCGCCAGAAATCATTTACAGGAACTTCAAGGTCAATCCCCGGCTTTGGAACGGCAAAAAATAAAATTGTGCCCCCTCTATCCACGCACTTCAATGCCTGTTTTGCAGCAGAAAGTGCCCCTGTGCAGACGATCACCAGATCTGCTTTTTCGGATACGCCTTCTTTTGCATTTATCGCATCATCCGCCCCGAATTCAAGTGCTTTTTCCAGACGATATTCGTTGATGTCCGCTGCAATAATTCGTTTTGCACCCTGTGCACGGGCAAGTTTAACATGCAAAAGTCCTGAAATGCCGCTGCCCAGAACCAGCACGCTCTGCCCCTTCCGCATCTCTGCCAGTCTCTGCCCGCGAAAAACGCATCCCAACGGCTCAATAAAGGTTCCGTCCTCATAAGACATGTCATCGGGCAGCAAAAGAATGCCGTGGCGGACATTTATCTCCGGAACGCGAACATATTGTGCAAATCCCCCTGGATCAAAATTTGTTTTATGCAGGGTTTCACAGGCAGTGTGATGCCCGCTTTTGCAGTAGCGGCATTGATTGCACGGAACATGATGCGAAACAAAAACCCTGCCGCCGACTTTATAATCTTCAACCCCGTCTCCAATCTCAACGATCTCTCCCGTTATCTCATGCCCCAGAACCCTTGGAGCGGTTTTAACTCTATACCACTCCATAACATCACTGCCGCAGATGCCGGAAGACATTACCTTTACCAGTACCTCCCCTCTGCCGATTCCTGGTTTCGGCATCTCTTCAAGCCGCACATCGTTGTTGCTGTAATATACCGCAGCGTGCATTTTAATGCTCATTTCAATTGTCTCAGATATTCTTTGGAAAGCGGATTATAATAAATTGTTTGCATGACCCGATCGTAGCCTCACAGGTATCTCCCGTCATGTTCGCCCCGCTCAAGCCGCTTTCCGCCGCTTTATCCTCTTTACTGAGGCGAGAACGCATCATCAGGCAAAGAGCCACGTTAAGGCTGTTTAACCAGGGTTTCAACAAATACATAAGTAATCCTCCTGATCAATACCACGACAAGTCCCCATGCTATCGGCAGCCAGACAGGTATCTCTAGAATAGACGGGTTTGCATATTGCCATGCACCGAAATGTACGGCAACCACTTCAGCGGACATACCAATAACGGCACCGAAAACAAAGAAATATATATCATTTTTCCTGCACCAAAATTTCAACACGAAAACCAACAGCAGGGCTAACAAAACTGTTAGAAGAATGTTGTTCATATAAAAAAGTGAAATAAAGGATACTCCAACTATGAACAGCACAATGTCAAAAGACAATTCTATATGGGGTTTTTTAGTGTCCATGGTCTCTAAGTTTCCTTTATTTCTCACCTCTCTTCTTACTCACGAACAGATCATAAGCTTCGTCCGGCGCAGCACCCTCATGCACAACCGCTCTAACTGCCTGGATCATCGCCACGGGGTCTTCGGACTGGAATATGTTCCTGCCCATATCAACACCCGAAGCGCCTGCCTGTATCGCATTGTATGTCATTTCAAGAGCATCTCGCTCCGGTAATTTTTTGCCGCCAGCCATGACGATCGGAACAGGACATGTATCCACCACTTTCTCAAAGTTTTTGCAGTAGTAGGTCTTTACTATGTGTACTCCCAATTCTGCTGCCATTCTGGACGCCAGCGAGAGGTAGCGTGCGTCTTTGCCCATATCTTTCCCCACTGCGGTCACCGCAACCACCGGAATGCCGTATTCTTCGCCGGCGTCAATGACCCGTGTCAATCCAAGCAGCGTGTCTCTTTCAAATTCAGAGCCAACCATGATGGAAAATGCCATGCCGGAGACATTAAGTCTTATAGCGTCCTTTATGGAAACCGTGATCCCTTCCCGCAGAAGTTCTTGGCTCAATATGCTTGTGCCCCCGGAAACCCGGAGCACTATGGGTATGTCCGCATTCGGGTCTATATAGTTGCGGAGCGCCCCGCGCGTGGGCATTAAAGTGTCCGCGTAGGGCAAAAGCGGATTAACCGCTTCATCCAACCTCTCCAGCCCGGTTGTAGGGCCCATAAAATAGCCGTGGTCCACAGCCAGCATAACCGTCCTGCCGGTTTTCGGTTTAATTATCCTCGACAACCGATTCTTCATTCCCCAATCCATTTTATTTTATTTTTTATTTTCAAGTATAACGATTAAATAACCTTTCTCTATCAGCCAGTAATGAAAGTCGTGCGCCGTGAATTTGCAGTCCTCTTTACACACCCGCCTTATTTTTTCGTATTCCTCAGAGCCTTCCTTATGAGCATTAAGTTCCAACTGTATCGGGCACTCAACATCATTACAGAATTCCCTCTTTTTATACTCCACATATCCCGGGATTGACATGGTAATCTGTATTTATTATTTCTTATAACGGAAATAAAAAGTATTTCAGTCGGGAATCACGCAAGACCCATGGTGCGGCTGAGAGACAGAGCCTCTCGGACATATACCCGCCATCGGTAACATGCTCCAAAAATTATCCAAACCTTAAACCGCCGGGAATTCCCGACGAAAATGAGCGGGGTTCGCTCCGCTCACCCCGCTATGGGCTATCTTTTACTTAAACCTTAAACCTAAGCAGAGCCGCCTTCCCCCCAAAGGTATTCCACAACTGGAAGCCCTCTTCAAAATCGTCTGAAACTATTTCGATCTCGGACCCGGATTTTTCTGCGGATTCATATAAAACATCAATCTCATCGTCATCTAAATTTTCACTCAGCAAAAGAACATCGACCGCCCCGATCTCCAGCGCATTTTCAATGTCGCCTCCATACGCTATATTCCCATCAGAGACCAGGCGGTGCATGAACTCCTGCATCAATCTTTTTTGTTTTACCATCGCCACCTCCTTGAGGGTATCTTCAGATGCGGCGATCAACTCTCTTATTCCAGATTCATCCGTGTAGGTAATGTCGCATACCGCCATTATCTTCTTTTTCAACTCATGATTAAGATAATCCCCTTCAACAAAATCATCCTTGGTTCCTGCAGGTCCGCCAATAACCAGCCCTTTCAAACTTTTTATTTCCGGAAGAAATACATCGTTAATATGCTCCCCGATCCTGACCTTGAAGTTATGGGACTGCTCCTTGACCAGCCGTTCAAACCTTCTCTGGGACCATCCACCGGCTTTGTGCTTTCCCCTGTAATCGGAGGTTAATTTCTTAATAATATCATACCGGTCCCCTTTAAGTGTCGCGATAGTCGCCTCCTTGTTATCAATCGCTATCAGCCCGTAAACATCCTTAGGGGCTATCATTTCTTCAAGCGGGGAGGTAACGAATTCCTGATCGCAGCGGTAGATTCTCACAAAAATCGGCTCTGGGGGAATTATATTCCATAATTTTAAATCCTGCACCCCCTCTCTTTCGGAAACATTCCCGCAGAATACCGCCAATCCGTTTTCAGGGGTCTGGGCTTTTGTGTATGTCATGAGGTGCTGCAGAACCTTCTCTAAAGCATCAACCACGTTCTTTCTTGTTGACTTGGATTTGATATTTGTCGCCGTCCCCTGCTCGTCCCTTATCTGGGAAATAACCTTATTCAGGTCATAGCCCCGGGGGACATAAACCGAAATTAACTCCGTGTGCCTCCCCCTTTTCCGCTTCAGTTCGTTTATTATCCTTTTCAGCTTATAGGCATCCCTTGATTCCATATCTGATTTATTATTTTTTAAAAATAAAGAATAAAGATAATGACCCTTGAAGAAAAGATAAAGGATATTGAAGAGGAAATTTCAAATACACCGTACAATAAAGCAACCCAGCACCATATAGGGAAACTGAAGGCGAAATTGGCGCAGCTGAGGGAGCAGGTGGTAAAGAAGGCATCTGCTGGCAGGGGCGGGGGAGGTTTCGGGGTTAAGAAATCAGGGCACGCCACGGTCGTTCTTATCGGCTTTCCCTCTGTTGGAAAATCCACTTTGCTTAATAAACTGACATCTGCCAAATCAGCCATTGGAGATTACGAATTCACAACCCTTGAGGTGGTGCCGGGAATCATGGAGCACCGCGACACAAAGATACAGATCCTTGACATTCCGGGGATAATAACAGGAGCATCATCCGGTAAAGGCAGGGGCAGGGAGATTCTTTCCATAGCGAGAACAGCGGATTTAATTGTAATTTTGCTTGATATTTTTCAGCCCCAGCAGCTGGATGTGATCAGGAGGGAGTTATATAATGCAGGCATAAGGCTTAACCAGCATCCGCCAAATGCTGACATTAAAAAAACATCGAGAGGGGGGGTCACATTGTTAGCATCCCCCGGGTTAGAGTTAACAAAGGTGGATGAGAAAATGGCGAGGGAGATACTGAACATGTACGGCATCCATAACGCGGATGTAACCATCAGGGAAGATATAAGTCCGGAGCAGTTGATTGATTCCATTGTAGAGAACAGGGCGTATATTCCGGCGGTAGTTATTGTAAACAAGATTGATATGGCGGAGGAGGATTACGGGGAATTTATTAAGTCCGAGATCAAGGAGGATTTTATTCCCATATCTGCAGATAAGGGTTCGAATATAGACCTACTTAAAGACAAAATCTTTGAAAAGTTGGACGTTATAAGGGTCTATATGAAGCCGCAGGGCAAAAAGGCGGATATGGAAGAGCCGCTTATCATCAGAAGAGGATCGAATGTCGGCGATGTTTGCGATTTGCTGCACGGGGCTTTCAGAGAGAAATTCAGGTACGCGAAGATATGGGGCAAATCGGTGAAATTCCCGGGGCAGAAAAAGGGCCTATCGCATGTTTTCGCCGACAAGGATATTCTGATGCTCGTTAAGGAGAAATAAATATGGACAAATTCGTGGTGAAAGGCACAAAGAAGTTGTTGAGTTTAGCAAGAACGAAAATAAGATTGGCTGAAGAAGCAGAAACGGTTTATACGAAACCGCGACCACTGCCTTTAGTTAAACTGCTTTCCGGGCGGGAGATCAAAACGATAAAGGATGCAAAGGCATATAGGGATGAATTGGTGCAGAACCTGGATTTATCTGATCCAGGGAATGCGGCAAGCACAATTTTGCAGGCGATGGACATGATTGAGGGGGTAAAGCATAAATTTGAGCCGCCAGAATTTTGTAGTCTGCTTAATGAGGAACAACTGGATGATGTAGAAGAGGAAGCGAAGGAGAATTCAATGAAGGTGAACCTGCTCCTGATGACCAGAAATTCATATGACGGGATAAATCTTTATATCGGGGATAAACCAATAGATGGGGTGATTCATTTTGGCAGGGTTTCAACAACGCTTTCCTTCTTTCTGAACTTTGCCTTCAATTCCAACTATCTTTCAGAGAAAACGAGATTAAAGAATGTAAACTCTTGCCTGGGGCATAAAACCCTCATCCTGAACGCGGTTCATTTTGCCCTTGGAGAATTCGGAGCGGGGTTGGAGTGCGAAACATTATTCCAATAAATCCTCGTACTTCTCATAAATCTCCAGGAATGCATCCGCCACTGTTTTAATCTCATCCGTCGTAAGCAGGTAAGTACTCAACTTAAAGAAGTTAGTAAGGCCGGGTTTTATTCCCACGATACCCCTTGCTTTCAATTCCTTCTGCAGGAAGTACCCCCTTTTTTTATGCTTCTTTGAGATTTCATAAAACACCGGGGTTTCAATAAAATTCAGGTCATGTTCTGTAGGCTGGATTCCCAGAGGTTTTATTCCCGGGATCCCGGATATTTTATCTAAAAACCATCTCGCATTGGAAACTTCCTCATCCCACCCCCGGATTCTCTCAAGTACATGGGGAAACGAAGCCATAAGTGTGATCACCGGAAGGCCGCGTGATGTGCAGCCCAATAGTTCTATTTCTTTGATTTTGTATTTTGGAGATTTCCTGAACAATACGTCTTCATATTCGGATGTTGTGCCAAGAACACCAATTGGCCCGGAAGCAGCCATTGATTTATGACCTGAGCCGACAACAAAATCCGCATTCAGTTTTTTTGCGTTAACGGGCATCCTTCCCACGGAATACGCGCCGTTCAAAAGGAAGGGAACCCCATATTCACGGCAGATTTTGCCTACTTTTTTTGCATCAGCAAGATTCCCGTAGTTTCCATCGGGATATGTTAGAAGTGCAAGTTTTGGCTCTTTACCTGCTTTCTTTATTTCCTCGATTTTTTCTGCATACAAGTTTTCATCGATCTTAAATTCGGGGTACTCCGAGTTAGGCACTGTGACCACCTCTGCGCCAACTCGCTCTGCTGCGACGAAAGAACTGTAGTGTGCGTTTGAATCAAATAGTACTGTGTCGCCTTTTTCGCAGAGGGAATGCATAACAGCAAACTTTCCCTCACGAGCGCCGTTGGTTAATCGTGCGGCATACGTTCCTAAGAATTTTGGAAGTTTATCATGCACAAATTCTTCAATCGGCGGGTTTTTAATAAGGTCAAGGCATCCCCCGCAGTAATCGCACACGGAGTAGCCGTCCGCCCATTCATTAACGATTTTTCTTGCGGCATCGCTTAAAATTCCTCCCCTCTGCAGGGGATTTAAATTTATATATTTTAATGCTTCCCTGTGAAGGTCTTTAAACTTCTGCGACTGCTGGATTAGATTTTCCATAGTTTTTATTTGGATTACATTTAAAGATTATAAAATTTTAACTATTTGGCATTTGTTCCTTTGTGATTTACAATTCATGCATAACTTGGTTTACAATAATAGTAAGGCGTCATTTCTTTCAGATCTTGGCATTCTGCACATGACTCGTAATCTGGCACTCCACCACCATAAAAAGACCTTGTTTCACCGGGCGTTGCGATTGGCTGTAGGCAACAAAACAAACCTTTTTTACGTTCTAGGTCATCTTTCGTTATAAGATTTCCCGTCATTCCACTTATAGGTACAATACATTCCTCTCTGATGACGCAATCTCTCACACCCGCATCTGGTCTATAGTATTTGTATCTCGGTTTACATGAGACCCTTTGCTCTTTACAATCACTGCATCTCCAGTGGCTGGTATATTGTGTCAGGTATGTTTCAATACACTTACAGCGGACACCATCCCTTGAAAGTTTGGGTTCGCTCTCATTATATATTCCCCATTTATATTCCTCATCTCCAACAAGATAATCGTTGGCCTCTGATACTTGCTCATCCAAGATTAAAATTATTTCAAATGGTTGTTTGATTGGTTCATCTGGAAAGCAGACAACCCGTGATTTTCCTATCTCAACGTATCCGCTCAGAAAAACAACCCCACATATCGTGAGTATTGCCAAGACCCCCCTAAAGATTTTGACTTTTAAAGTGTTCATATTAGTTTAATTGAATTTCAATAAATATAGATTCTCAAAATGCTCATATCCTCTGTTTAATTTCTTCCATCCCCCTGAGTTTAACGTCACAGCACGTTAGTTCATCCTAATGCCAAATGGACTATCTGTTTCTTTACTCGCAACTCGTTTCCTCTAAAATCTTATCAATCAAATCTTCAATTCCAATCTCTTTCTCGATCCTTTCTATTTCTTCCGATCTTGCTTTGGTTGAGGGTTTTCTTGGCACAAATTTGCATAATTTAGTGCTCTGCAGGTCATAAGTCCCAATTTTGCGCGCCACCCCTATTATTTCCTCCTTATCCATCCCGATCAACGGGCGATAAATTGGAATATCTGATGCGGCACTGACAACCTCCAGGTTATCAAGGGTTTGAGATGCTACCTGCCCGAGGTTATCCCCTGTTACGATCCCATGGGCGCCTTCCATCCTGGCTATTCTTTCCGCAATCCTGAGCATCGTTCTTTTGCAAATAACGCAGGTATATTTTCCTGCTGACTTTGAAATTTCATTCAGCACTTCGCTGAACCCGATATTGTATGATTTTATTTTATGGATGCTGTGCTCCTCAAGTTTTCTCATGATATGCTCAATGTTTGAATCTAATGAGAAATGCACCCCTATGATTCTACACCCTCTTTTCATCATAAGCCATGCCGCAGCAGGAGAATCTATCCCCCTGGAAATTAACGCTACCGCCTTTCCCTGGCTTCCGTAAGGCAGCCCCCCAACCCCGGGAATCTTCTTGTCAAATACAAAAGCATCTTCATCTCTAACTTCAATAAAGATTGTTTTATCAGGGTTATCGAGATTTACGGAAGCGTTCGTTGCCTCCTGGATACTCCTGCCTATTTCAGATTCAATATCCATACTGCTGAACTCATGCTTTCCTGTTCTTGTGGCTCTTACCGCAAATGTATTCTCCTTTTTGATATTTTGTTTTGCCAGATTCACTGAAACCTCGACCATCTCAGACATATCGGCAGTTGTCTTTACCGCAGCACTTGCGGAGGTAACACCGAAGATATTTGCAATATCTTCCCCAGCCCTGTCAGGATCATCGGATTCGATATAGATTCGATGACGCTTTCTTATAATTTTGTGAGGAACCTTTGACTTTAATTTTATGCTCTCGATCAACCGCTCCTCAAGCATTCTCTTCACATACTCACTCTTAAGGAAAATCTCCCCATATCTGACAATTGTGGTATCATACATCTTATTTTTTTATTATTAATACAGTAATAAGTGAAAAATGAAAGTCCTCTATCTTATAGGAGACGGGTTTCGCCCGGAGGAGTATTTTTATTCAAAAGCGGTTGTTGATGATGCAGGGATTGAGGTTGAGACCGCCGGCGCCCGCAGGGGGACAATTCCCGCCCGCGAAATTCCCGGGCAGCCCCAAAGCACTGAATCTGATATGAGTTTTGATGATGTGAATTTGAATGAATATGACGGCATAGTTGTCCCCGGCGGCAGTCCCGGGTGGATCAATCTGATGAAAGATGAAAGGGTTTTAGAATTGATAAGAGAAGCATTTGAGAGAGGAATGATGGCAGCGTCGATCTGCTCATCCGGTGCCGTTCTTGCCAAAGCGGGAATTCTGAAGGGCAGGAAGGCAACGATATGGCCGGGGCAGGATGACGATATTAGAGGGGGCGGCGGGATTCCTGTGAAAGCAGACGAAAGTTATCTGAATGAAACGGTGGTTGTCGAGGACGGCAATATAATAACCGCTAACGGACCCTGGGCATCGGAAGCGTTTGGCGAAGCTATAGCCAGGTATTTGAGGAAATGAGGATTTTGTTGTTTCTTTATTATACCAAACATATTTTTAATTGATGGCGCACCTACATGGTTTAGATTACATTAATTCGGTTCTCAAGAAGATAGGCTCAAGCCTGAGTTGTCAAGTGACCGCATATCATATTGGTGGGAATGCAATGTGCATTTATGGGCTTAAGGACACTACCCAGGATACGGATTTGGTTTTCATAGATAAGAGGGAAATTAATGCCTTTGAGAATGTTCTTGTTTCTATCGGATTTTTGCGAACTGATGAGCCCGCTGGGTACACTATTGGTGAACCTTATGCTAGATATTCAGAGATAAAGAATACTCCACTGGATGAAGATTTTACACCCGGCTTAGATGTCGATTTATTTTTGAATAACATCTGCGGCAAAATCGTATTTTCTGAAGGAATGCTTTCTAGAAGCGTCGATTTTTCGGATTCGGGAAACTTGAGTAATAGGTTGTGTTCTAAAGAGGATATCTTTATATTCAAAGCCGTGGCGGGAAGAGATAGGGATATTGACGATATGGTTGTTCTGGCAGAGTCCGGTCTCGATTGGGGTTTGATAGCTAATGAATATGTCGGGCAGTTGCCTAAACTTCCCCCTCGGATTAACTCAGAGTTCAGGAGTGCCTTTACACGATCAGTTTCAGAACTTACATCCAGATCCACGATTTCCTTACCTGCCAAGTTCACCAGAAAAATAGCTAAAAAATAAGTATTTTTTCTATTGTGAAATAAAACAATACTATTTATTAATATATCTTACTATATTTCATATATGAATCTAAATAAAACAGATATTTTAGTATTAAAGGCGTTAGGCAAAGGCCCACAAAAGACATCAGAACTGGCTGGCAGGCTGAACCTGAGCAGAAGCAGAACCTCCGCCATTCTCAGTAAACTGGTTAAACAACAACTGGTCGAAAAAAAGGGGTGGATCTACAGCATAGGTAGGATCCCTCAGGCAAAAGCCATTCACCTTTTGCTAAAAAAGCAGCCGTCATTAGCGTTAGAGAAAATACTCCCCAAAACAGAACTTAAGATATTAAAATTGCTCTATAGCGGTCCAAAAACTATAAAGGAATTATCTCTTGAAACTAGCAAGACGGAGAGAACTATCTACTACAAAATAGGCGTTTTTAGATCCATGGGAATTGTCAACGAAATTGGAGGAAGTTACATCCTAAATAAAAAGAGCAGAATTTATGTTGACATAGAACCACTAATAACTGACACACTAAAGACAACTTCTTTGCTTTACCTAGAAGATGAGGATAGTTGGGTGGTTTGGTCTGGAGAGGACGAGTATATAATTAAAACAAAGAACCCCACTGATTCCATAAGAAAGATAGAGTCTGAAGGTTTCAAATGGAAATACACCTCAACCAGCGTTGCTGGAGAATACGGAATGAATATAATATCTCCCGAAACAACCATATATGTCTACAAAAAAGAAGGGAACCTTAAAATAGATGCAGGAGAATATGTATGTATCGAGGATGCGATAATCCATCTCTTTTTAGAGAAAAACAAGAATGCAGAAGAATACAGCAAATGGCTGATCCAAACCAACAAGGAAAAAGTAAATCTATCTTACATAAGGGAAGTTGCAAAGAAATATGGGGTATCTGAGATTATAAATAACTTATTTTATGATCTTAAACCGACTTTAGATAGAGTAAAATATAACATTGATAGGATACGAGCGCTCCTTAAGAGGTTATCTCAAGACGAGGATTCAGACTTTAGTGTTTCTTCGGAACTAGAAAACTACTGGAGGTGGATTGAGATTTTTGGAAGAGGAGAAAAACTAGATAGGGAAGAGGATATAATGAAGGTAGTAAATTCAATATCTGCGTTCCAGCCACCCCTCTTTAACTCCCTGCCTGCCTTCCATACATGGAGAAGAAATAAAGATCATGAAGCATGTTTTGAAGCAGGCAAGATTTTACTTCAGAATGCTGAACTAGCATTCGATAAAAAATGGTATTGGACGGCAATATGGTGTTTTAAAAAAGCGGTAGAATGTCGTAAACAATTAAGTGATAAAAAAGGCTTGGCAACGATTATAGATAAGTTATTGGATTTGGTCCATAATCAAGATTTTCCGATACATCACAGGTTGAGTCTTATACGGGTTGCAACAGACAACATACAGGGTATCGAAGACAAGAATAAAAAGAAACTTCTCGAATACCTGCTCCTTACTGCAAAAAGATACCATGCATTGATAAATAAGGAACCAAAGAACTTTGGTGTGTACCTTAATCTTGAAAGAAGGCTTTTGCAGGGGGCATTAAAAATAGCTCAAAACTATAATGATGATGCATTGGTCAAAAAGATACGGTATCAAACGGGATTATCACATGAAACTGAAGGGGATCTCAAGGATGTCCCCCTGGTTTCATCGATCAATTATGAAGATGCTTTAAGGGAGTATATTGCATGTGGGGATAAAGGAAAACAAGCCGAATTAAAAAAGAAGATAGAGTCATCGTTGTCTAAGGTGGAATACAAGGAAATTTCAATGTCCACGAACCTTGATTTCTCAATCTACGACAGATATATTGAAGATTTAGCTAAACGTAAGCCAATAGAGATTTTAGCATCCATCGCATCAGATGAAACATATGTTCCAGACATGGATTCTGCCAGAAAAACAGCCGAGGAGATCGCGAAAAATACTCCCTTCACGTATTTGGCACTTCATGTACATATACACGATAATAAGCCGGTCTCTAAAAGTTCTACATCTGAAAGTATTCTTGATTCCGAAGTTAAAACCCAATTCATGCTTGACGCTTCACTGAAAGCGATGTTATATATGCATGCCATAAGCCACATGATAAAAAATAACCGGTTTAACCAAACGGACTTGAAGAATTTTCTTGAGGGGTGTAATGTAAGTCCTAACATATCTTCAGTAGTTTCTAGTGCATTCGAGAGGCATTTAGCTAAAGACAATCATTCATCCATTACCTTACTTGTGACGCAAATTGAAGCATTACTCAGGGAAATCCTCAAGGAAGAGGGGGTAGCAACAACAACACCTATAAACAGTGATTTTGGCCTTAAGGAAGCAACTCTGGGAGCCCTTCTGGACATTCCCGAAACACGAAAAATACTTGGCGAGAACTTTACCTACTACCTGCAGATCTATCTATGTGATCAAGAACATGAAAACATAAGAAATAAAGTAGCGCACGGGCTCATGAAACCTTATGAATACACGCCGGAAGTAAGCCTGAGGTTACTGTGGATTATGCTGCACTTGGCGATCGTGAAATATCGACTGTTACTAAAGCAGGAGTCCTAAAGGGCAGGAAGGCAACAATATGGCCCGGGCAGGATGATGATATTAGAGGGGGAGGCGGAATTCCTGTGAACGAAGATGAAAGTTATTTGAACAAGGTTGTTGTGGTCGAGGACGGCAATATCATAACCGCTAACGGACCTTGGGCATCGGAAGCCTTTGGGGAAGCGATAGTCAGGTATTTAACCCAAATTTAACTCATTAAATGACTTTTGTTTATATTTAACCGGGATACATGTGCCCTTCTTGAACCCCGATTTATTTTACTAATTAGTTATAAATACAAATAAATCATAGAACAATCCCGCACCCTGCAACCCTAAGACCGCTGCCCTCGGGTTTTAAAACAATCGCTTTATCACCTTCTTCAAAAACAACTTTCTTTTCAATTTTGAAAGTAACAACACCTGTTTCGCCGCATTTAAGTTCCCCATTCACATCATTTTCGACATTGGAAATCCTCGCAGGGAAAAACTGCATCCCAATTCCTATGTGATGCACCTGCTCCACCGAGAGTGGGTCCTTCCAGTATTTGCTTACCTTAAATTTTAATTTTAATTCATTGCCCGTCTTCAATGTACCTTCCGGGGCAAGCACAAACCCCCTGTCAAGTTCTTCCGCATCAATATTTTTAAGTGCAAGCCCGATTCTTGCTCCTGTTTCTCCTTCGTCGTAATCCTTGTCATGGATCTGGATTGAACGCACCAGGATCTTCTTGTTTATGGGGTAAATTATAAGTTCGTCGTGTTTTTTCACAGTTCCCCTTTTAACCGTTCCCAAAATTACTGTTCCAATACCGCGGACATTGAAATGGTGGTCTATCGGGATTTTAACTGCTCCTTCTTTCTGTTCTGTCTCGATTTCAAAAATCCGCTCACGAAGTTTGATCATATCATTTTCGATTATTTCATAATTTTCAAGAACGGTTCCGGAAATATATGGAGTTATCTGCTCTTTTGTTACGTAATCTTCAAAGATTATGCATCCCTTTTCTATACCAAATGCGTCAAGCGCAACAATGGTTTCTGCAAGGGTTTTGTCGATTTTAGAAATTTTAAGAACGGCATGGTCTATCATGTTTAATGTATAACTTAAGGGCTGTATCTTTTCCGGATACCGCGAGGGCTCAACAAAGGATATAACTTTTTCATCCTTTTTTATGTTATAAAGCGTGATGTCACTTTCTGTCCCCTTCTTTGCAAGTTCTTTTCCAATATTGTTATCCCCGAATATCCCGATGAGTACAAATTTCATTTTTTGATAATTTTTACTTTTTAATGTTTTTTGTGGTGTGTTATCCTCTTAGCGATCTATATTTTGAGAATGTGCTTTGTTATTTATTATTTGTTCTTCCAATAATAAAATAAATCCTAAAATTTAATCAAGAAAAAGAAATAGGTGTCGGTATAGGTGAAACATAACCGTTAGTCCTTCAGCATCCTGACCATCTTAACCGCCGACTCCACAGCCCTCTTTGCATACTCCACCCTCTGGTGCGCTTCCAGCCGGCTCATCCCGGGACCGGAAACCCCCAGCGCCACAGGCTTATCATAATCCAGACTCAGATCCGCGATCTTTCGGGATGCGTGCTGGATAACCACTTCATCGTGCTCCGTCTGACCCTCAATCACAGCCCCAAGAGTAACCACGCAGTCAACATCATTCTGCTCCAGCAATTTTTTAACAGCCAGCGGCATATCAAAAACCCCCGGCACCTTTATAACCCTTACAACAGATGCATCCAGAAATTTCGCATGCTCTTTTGCCAGTTCAAGCATCGCATAAGTAATATCGTAATTAAACTCCGCCGCAACAACCCCGATATTTATTTTTTTCATTTTATTGATTATTATTTTAATAAATTATAAATAAATAAAAGAACAAAATGATAACAAGATACCTTGCATTTGTCGTATTTTTTCTAATGTTTATGCAGGGGGTTGGAGCACAGACGTGGGCACAGGTGGATTGTGAATGTGATGAAGAGGCAAGGGGCGATGAATGCGTCAAAATCAAGGATAGATGTGTTAATGACACCGATTGTCAGTCAAATCAGCGGTGCGATTGCGCTTACTGGCCATCTATCAAAGAAATCGGATTTCTTGAGTGCTCATACCCGGGACACCCGGATAGTTCTAATTGCAGTGGGGAGAACTGCAAAGCATGGTTAAGACAATGTAAGGAATATGAGGGGTGTTATTTTAATTATACCTGCAAGTACAAAGACAATCCAGCCCCTGACTTGATTGGCGTTTGTAAACCTTTCAAACCTTCTCAAGAAGGTGCGCCGTGCAAAGAAGACCGGGACTGTGTATACTATCTAAAATGTGAAAATGACGTATGCACCCCATATACCTGCCCCTATGGATATGAGAAGGCGATAGACGAATCAAGTCTGAATCATACCTGCAAGAAGCGTGAGGGCTATTGCGAGAGCGATGAAAATTGCAGCGGTGACGAATCCTGTGAACCTGCATTGGTTGGGTATACCCAGTGTACCAAATTAGAGTGTCTTCCCCATGAGCGCCCAGTAAATCATAAGTGCGTTCCTCATGAATGTACCAACAATTCTGATTGCGATACAGGTTATGAATGCGTGAATCATACTTGCAGAGAATTTGTGTGCGCAGAGGACGAGTATCTTGACCCGTCAATCAACGAATGCGTAAAACTTAATTGCAGCGAGGATGAATATATAGAAAACCACGAATGCGTAAAACTTATATGTAAAGAGTGCGAATACACACAAAACCACAGCTGCGTGAGGTATGAGTGCTGCGAGGATGTGGATTGCAAGGGGGATGAGGTATGTAAAGAACAGGAGAATAAATGCATTAAATTGGAATGTGGGGGGGATGAATACGCAGCAGATCACACATGCAAGAAAATCGAATGCGATTATTGTCAATATCTCGCAAACCGCACCTGTATTGATTACGAATGCTGCGACAGCACTCCATGTAGATTTGGTGAGCATTGTTTGAACCATAAGTGTGTAAATTTATCGTGCAAGGGAGATGAAATGAGCGGGGAGCACGAGTGCGTTAAACTTGAGTGCCCCTTTGGAGAATATGCCAGCAATCACGAATGCGTCTCATATAGACCGATTATAATAAACCTGATTATAATCCTGGTAGTAGCATTCATATTTATTGTTATAGTAGGAACGATTCTTATGCGCAGGCGTGAAAAAAGAGCGGAACGCGAGGCCGGGGAAGAGGAGGTTGAAGAAGAAGTTAAAGGCAAAGGAGAAAGTGATATCATAGATAATATTCCTTGATTAACTCATCGCATTCCAGAACTTTTTTATCGCTTGGCTCAAGACCCACTTTCATCCCCTTGTATAATGCGGATCCGGTTCCGTAGGTATATGAACTTATAACTGCATTTGCCCACGGCCCACGGGGTATAAATATCTCCCCTTCCGTTAAGGAATCGTCAGCCCTGGCAAAAACCACGACCTCTCCCTCACCGCTTTTGACTTTGACCCTGCTTGGTTCATTTAATAGTTTAAAATCCCCGGGGTTTATGTAGCAAATAGCGCATTCATCCTTGTATTGAGAGGTAAGCTTATTCCCCCCCTTTATTATCCTGCCCTGTTCCAATGTCGATCCCGTATTTAGGAGAACTTCCATTTTTACGATATTATTAAAATACTAATATTTATATAATTCCATATATAAAAATAATAAATAAAGGAGGTGAAAACAAAAAAATGGAAAGAAAATATTGGATGATTTTGGGTATATTTGGTATTGCAATGATGCTGTTGGCAGCAACAACCGTAATGGCACCGGCCAATCCACCGGCCGATCAAAAGGAGATCCCGGCAGCACAGCAGGCAAAAAATAATGCAAAAGCAAAGAATTCACCAGTAATAGATGAAGAGTGGGTATTAACACTTTTGCCATATTATGTAGAGTCCAATGATCCGGGATTAAAGGCGCTTCTAGGAGTTAAGCACGAGTTCCCGGGAGGAGTATTTTCAACAGAGCTGACACAAGAACAGGCACAATCTCTCAATGCCCGGGGAATAAAAACAGAGCCGGTTCAGTTATATCGGATAACAGGGAAACCAACTTGTGGTGATGAGGTCTGTCAAGGGAATGAACTAAAAACATGTCCAGAAGATTGCAGCGCTGCTGTTTGCGGTAATGGTGCCTTAGAGACAGGAGAAGAATGTGAAGATGATCATCCTTGCTCGGAAGGTTATGAATGCATAGATTGTAAATGCGTTGGGGGAACAGCACCACCTGAAGGAGTTTGTTATCCAAGCACGCAAAAACCATGGGGGATAGTAAAGGTAAATGGCGGCTCTGGAGGGGCGGGTGTAACAGTAGCTGTATTAGATACGGGAGTTGACCAAGATCATCCGGATTTAGTGGCCAACATCGAATACTGTGCTACCAAAGTTACACACTTTAAACCGGATATGAAAAGTTGCGAGGATGGAAATGGACACGGAACACATGTAGCGGGAACGGTGGCAGCAAATGGAAAAATAATGGGTGTAGCACCAGATGCTGATTTGGTAATAGTAAAAGTTTGCGACAAGAGAGGATGGTGTTATGGAGACGACATGGCAGCAGGAATTTACTATGCGGCAGATAATGGAGCAAATATCATTTCAATGAGCATTGGTGGGGATTCACCAGACTCACGGGTTTTAGCAGCAATAGATTACGCAGTTGATAAAGGTGTTTTAGTGGTCGCAGCAGCAGGGAATGATGGACCGGGAGACGGCAGCATAGACTATCCAGCAGCTTATGTAAAAGTAATAGCAGTTGGAGCGATTGATTCCGATGAGGACGTGCCAAGCTGGTCTAGTAGAGGAATTAATGACGGCGATTATATGATAGGGGAAAGAGAAGTTGAATTTGGAGCCCCAGGTGTTTCAATAGAATCCACATACAATGACGGTTGTTATGATACAATCTCTGGAACATCAATGGCGACTCCGCATGTTTCAGGATTAGCGGCTAAGTTGTGGCAAGGTAATGCAGAGGACACAAGAGGTTACCTGCAGGGTATAGCAGATGACATCTGGGAGACTGGAGATGATACAGCAACCGGATTCGGCTTACTGATTGCACCATAAAACCTTTGTATTCATATCTGTATGTTTTATACTAACAAATTAACTGAAGGAGGCGAAAACAAAAAAAAACGGAAAGAAAATACTGGATGATTTATGTTTTAGTAATGACAGCCCTGGCTGTGTTTATCTCGGGGTGCATTGAAGAGAAGGTTCCGCCCGAGGAAGAAAAGGTTCATACTGGGATGGTTGTGTTTGTTATATCTGATAAGGCGCTTGATATGGAGAATGTTTCATCAATAAATATGACAATTGATGAACTCAGTGTTCATAAAAAGGGCGGGAATTGGACCACTGTATCTAATGGAGCAAAAACCTATGACTTGTTGGAATTAAAAAACCAGGGCATACAGGAATTGATCACGCAAAGTAAATTAGGGGTTGGATTTTACAATGAAATAAGACTGCATATATCAGCGGTTTCCGCAACCGTGGACGGAGAAGAAAAGGAAGCCAAGATACCGAGCAATGTGTTAAAGATCAATGGAACGCTTGAGGTCAAGGAAGATACCACATCAACCGTGACATTTGATTTTATTGCGGATCAGTCGCTGCATATAACGGGCGAAGGAACGGTTATCATGGCTCCTGTTGTGAGGTTGGAAACCATGACCGATGCAGTAGTTGATATCAAGGAAGAAAAAGGGAAAAAGACAGTGGAGATAAAAAAAGGGAAATTCAGGGAAAACAAAACGGTTGGAATGGATGAGAACGGAACGGTTGGAGTTGGTCTTAGAATAAAAAAGGATGCTAATCTGGCATTAGAAAATGATACAATCAAAATCGGTCCTCTTGTGAGGGAAGAAGCCGAAGAGATGGGTAAAGGCAGAGCGGTTGTCACAATAACGGACAAGAGA
>Ga0209636_10001607_pt1 | contig 22894 bp, 23 predicted proteins | sample DeeMarSWOR152_54_FD_187464 | JGI IMG/M metagenome (GOLD analysis project Ga0209636, IMG submission 187464) | Marine sediment microbial communities from White Oak River estuary, North Carolina - WOR-1-52-54 (SPAdes) (version 2) | ecosystem: Environmental > Aquatic > Marine > Intertidal zone >...
GTTTGGCTAAATAACAGGGATCATGGAATGTTACCGTATAAGGGAACTCCTTTGGAAACGATATCTTCTTCTGCGCAAGCAAATCCGCGAAGAATTCCGTATAGTGTTTGATTTCAACAGCGTCTTGTAAAGAGGAATCATACTCATTCTTAAAAACGTTCATACAATGAGGCGACGTCGTGACGATAGTTTTTGTCCCGCTTTCTTTAAGGAGGTTTGTATTTTGATTAGATAGTTCTTCAAAAAGACCCCGATCACCGATCCGCAAGGCAACATCACCGCAGGACTTTTCCTCCTCAAGAATGCCGAAACCTATCTTAAAAAACTGAAAGAGTTTGACAATAGAACGGGGCATGTTCTGGAGTTCTGGTTCATAAGAAGCGGCATCACCTACGAAGTACAGCACGTCGGCCTTTTGCTGCGGAAGTCTTTTTACCTCAATACCTCCAAGCCAATCGAGTCGTTTTTTCGGAGACAAACCGTAGGGGTTCCCATATTTAAAAAGGCTTTCCAAGACTTCCTTTTGTTGGGTCATAGGCCCGATAGCACTTTCAACCAAAAGCGCCCGACCTTTCTCAATGATCTCCAAAATAGGGATACTGGCGCTAAAGTCTCGACAGGTATTCGTGCATGTATTACATGTGGTACAAGCATAGATATTGTTCACCAATTCTTTGGCTTCCGGACCAGGTTTATCCAATAGCCCTAATTCAAGGCCGTAATACAGTGACCATGTCAGGCCTGACGGGCCATAGGACCACCAACCCCTCCCTGCCTGAAACATAGGGCATGCCGAAAAACAGAAATTGCAGTTCCAACACTTCGTCGTCATCTCCTTGACTTCATCCATTAACTTTTTGGTTTCTTCATCTAATGCAATCATATTTCCTTCCCCTTGTCCTTTCGCTTCAGTGCTCGTGATGTGAGCCAAGACCTACGGAAAAGTCGCTCCTCGCCGCTCAATGGGCTGTTGTGCAAATTCCCCTTCGCTCAGAGTTTCGTGTCCGTGTCCGTTGTTCGTGTTCGTGAAACATGTTCGTGGTCGTGTGCCTTTGTGATTACTCATCACCCATTCGACATTTTGCCTTCAGCCTCTAACCTCTTTCCGACTGCAGCACTGCAACACCGCAGAACCGCAATTCGCTCAGAGCTCCTTTTCCGAATTCCCAGGCATCTGCATTCCGCTCATGAACAACGGCCTTCTCGACAAAATTGAGGAAACTCCGGTCTCCGCACTCTTGAAAATTTCTTCAGAAAAAAGATTAGCGATAACCCTCGAATATACCTGGGTTTAAGATATTATTTGGGTCAAATACAGCCTTTATTTTTTTCACTAATTCGTAAGCCACCTCGCCATACCGCTCCACGAAAAACTCTTTCCTTTTGGAGAATTGGCCCCATTCTCCACCACAGGTACCGTACTTGAGATTGAATTCCCTCTCCTTTTGAAACATTGAGTTAACTATGCGCCACAATTTTTCCTCTTCCATGCTAGGGGAAACTACGAAGGCTGGATGCATGGTCAATGCCCCAATATGGCCAAAATAGTAGTTGGTCGCATCTTTGAGATCCGGAATCCCCTCTTGAATGCGAGAGCCTTCCTCCATGGCTTCTTCCAGTTGGGCCAAGGTAGAAACCAACTCAGCGGTCACCAATAGTGACTCATTGGCCTTCATCAAGTAGGGAGCAATGACCTCCCGTGCGGACCAAATTGCTTTCCACTCAACCAGATCTGTTATCTGATAGGCTTCGATCGGGTTTTCTCCTTTGAATACATCCAAAACACGTTTCATCTTCTTCTGGGCGATATCTTCATCTTCTCCGAGCCCAACAAAAAAGATAACCGGGCCTGGGGGGGGCTCCATGTCTTTGATACCATAGGCGATAGTACTCACGTTATGATCCATAAATTCCATAAAGAGAGGGGGTGGCGCCTTCTCCGTGTACATTCTCTTGACTCCCCTGGCAATCGGCTTTAGATCCTTAAAAATAGCAATTCCATAGGCTTGCTTCGGGAGGGGAACAAGCCTATATCGGATCTTTGTTATGACACCGAAGAGACCATCACCACCAACGAAATATTTGGTTAAATCGGTTCCCGCGGGCTTACGCATTCCCTTGGTACCGGTTTCAATTATTTCCCCAGTGGGGAGCACAACCTCTAGGCCGTAAATGTAATCCGCTATTTTACCGACAGCGGCATCGATAACATGTCCACTGCTATTGTTAGAAGTTAGTCCTCCCAAACTAGCAATTAAGGCACTTCCAACAAGTTGGGGGAGAAACCACCCTCCTTCAGCAAGTAAATCTATCACCTCCCTATTACGAAGCCCGGGCTCACACTCGATAAAACCATAATCCTCGGATAATTCAAATTTTCTCATCCGCCGCGTATTGATCACGATCCCCGGTGTATGCGGTCTGGAAGACCCGGCCAACTGGGTACCCGAACCTCGAATAAAGACAGGGACTTTCTGCTTATTGGCGTACTTGAGTATCTGGGAAATCTGTTCCTTATTCTCTGGGAGAACTACCGTATGAGGGAGATGGGCCATATTAACATGATACGGAAATGCATCAACTGACTGTTTGATCTTCTCATAAATGCTTACCGAGACGTTATCCTTCCCAACTACCCCCTCTAAAAAGGAAATCATTTCTTGTTCATTAATGTCCTTTCCCATTTTTAAAGCTCCTTGTTCGATTAATATCCTCGTTTCGGCTTATATTACAAACAGTGTTGATCAAAGGCCGACATCAAAGAGGGAAATGTGGTAAAACCATCCCTTCGAGCCGCACTCTCACAAACCATGTCCGGATCTCGTTCCGCGGCAGCCTGGCCTTCGCCATGGAAAAGCCCCCTTCTGCAATGATTGTCCTTTAGCCTTGAGAACAGCGCCCCCTGTCAAACCTCAGGTATTCCCGCCTTCACCTGAAAACGGAAATAGTCACAGTTATCGCAGGCGCGGATACAGTAAATCTCTTTATGCCCCACCTCTCCCCTTAACGCGTAGCAGTTGATCGACCTAACCCTATACACAAGGCAATCCTCACAGCTGCCTTCAGGGCGGATGTGATCATGGATCTTGTCTTTGTTGAACTCCCAACAGAATGTTGGTGCGTTTTCAATATCCTTGAGCGCCTTCAGGTCAATGCCTATTTCCTTAGGTTCTGGAAATGGGATGTTGTTATTCTTCATAAACAGAGCGAGATCCTTTGGCAGTACTCGCCAATGTCCCGAAGCCCCTACGCGATATCCCCTGATAACCCCTTTCTCCAACAGTCGCTTGATGGTATCCCTTGAGACACGACAGATTCGAGCTATATCGGAGGTTGTAAATGCCTTTTTTGCCATTTTTCCTTTGTTCGCTTCATTTGCTTGTTTTCGTCTATTTAAAGGAATAGCATAACAAAATCAAGCCCTGTTGTGAGGAGTTTTGCTCAATTTTGCATTAATAGCGATTAAATTCTTAGATTTTCTCAAAATATCTCTTATTTTCTCAAAATTTCAAGAATGGTCTGATTTGCCGCTGAATAGGCGAAGATCGTAAGAGGGTTGAAAGATTCCCGGAAGAGGGCCAAGGGTTGGAAGACCTACACAATCCGGAGAGGGTAAATCGATCGGAAATCTCGGGACTGGCGAGAATAGTTGGAGCCCCCGGACGGATTCGAACCGCCAACCGTCTGATTACAAATCAGGCGCTCTACCGTTGAGCTACGGAGGCTCAAATGAAAATATATCACTATTGGGGAGAAAAGCAAACCCCGGTGCTCGGGGTTCATCACCCCTCAGCAGGGTGAGGTTCAGAGGTCCGAGGTTGAGAGATATAAGTGGGGCTTTCACGACTGAACCGGACAGAATTGTTCATTACTGAACAATTACGCCCTTAATATGAAATTTTTACACAATACGTGCCATTTTTTGTCACATTTCTGCGCTCCTTTTACCCATGGGGCCCCGTCAGCTTTGACTTGCAAATCGGGGGATAATGTAGTAAGAATTCACTACTCCAAAAAAGGGAGAGCATCTCATTATGTATCAGAAAGAAGTAGCGGAAATCGAGGACCTCATCCAAAAGCAGAACCGATGGAGGGATAGGTGCATCAACCTCGTCGCCAGCGAAAACGTGATGAGCCAAAGGGCCAGATCACAGGCCGGTTCGGATTTTGCCCATCGCTATGCCGAGGGGCATCCGGGGGAACGGTATTATAGGGGAACGTCTTACATCGATGAAATCGAAAGCCGGCTGAAGAATAACCTTAAGCTCGTCTTCCAATGCGATCATTGCGAGGTCAGGCCCATCAGCGGCACCAATGCCAATGAGGCGGTCTTCAGCCGCTTCATCAGACCGGGGGATGTGGCGATTGTCAACTCGACCCCTGCCGGTGGCCATATCAGCCACCATAAGGAAGGTTCCCTCGGGAAATTCACCCAGAACATCATCGATTTCCCCATGACCGAGGACGGATACCATATCGATCTGGAGAAGACGATCTATTTGATCGAGAAAACCAAGCCCAAAATCCTCGTCATGGGAAAGAGCCTCTTCCTCTTCCCAGAGCCGGTCTCCGAGCTCTCCGAGGCTTGTCAAGCATATAAAGTTCGGATTATTTACGATGGGGCCCATGTCCTGGGCCTCATAGCGGGTAAACGGTTTCAAGACCCCTTGAAAGAGGGGGCCTTTTTGATGACGGCCAGCACCCATAAGACCTTCTTCGGCAGCCAGCGCGGTCTCATCTTGAGCAATATGGAGGATGAGTATTGGCGCAAGATCGATAGGGGCGCCTTTCCCGGATCCTCCAGCAACCACCACCTGGATACCCTGGCTCAAATGGCCATCTGCACCTACGAGATGATGGAATACGGCGAGCAATACGCCGATGACACCATCAGAAATACCAAGGCCCTTGCCTCAGCCTTGGATCGCTTCGGATTTGACGTTCAGGCCAAGGAGTTCGGGTATACCGAAACCCATCAGGTCGCCATAAACGTGAAGGAATTCGGCGGGGGCGAGAAGGTCTCCAGGACCCTCGAGATGAACGATATTATCCTCAATATGAATATGTTGCCCCACGAAGCTCTCAGCTCCCATGACCACCCGGAGGGAATCAGGATCGGAGTCCAGGAGATGACCCGATTCGGGATGGGAGAGGAGGAAATGGGCCGCATCGCCGAACTCATCAAGGAGTGTATCGTCGAGAAGAGATCGGTGAAGGAGGACGTTAATCGATTCAGGTCCCAATACCAAGAGGTTAAGTACAGCTTCGATGAGCCCGCGCGGATGAAACCGGAACTGGTGGAAATGAAGGTAACATAACGGAGGTGAGAAAAATGTTTGGCCTCGGCCTGCCCGAGATGATCGTCATTGGCGTTATCATACTCCTGATATTCGGGGCGAAAAGGCTTCCGGAGATCGGGAAGGGCCTGGGAAAGACGGCCAAGGAGATCAAGGACATATCCCGGGACATGAAGAAAAGCAAAGAGAAGAAAGGGGAGGAAGAGGGAGCAGGGCCTCCCAAGGAGGATGAGGCGAAGGAGACCCTGCTGGATGACATTAAACCCGTTGTGAAGGACATAAAGGATATAAAGGAGAAGGCCGATAAGGTTAGAAAGTGGACCCGATTGCTCAGATGACTTCCTACCGATTCTTGTGAACGACCTTTGCCATGTATTCCGCGCCCCTCTCTATGGCATACTCAACGGTATCATTGGCTGAGGTGGAATTTGCATTGACGTCCTGCTTCAGAACCACGGTGCCCTTTTCACCATCTATGAACGTGCACGTGAATTGAACTGAAGCACTCCCTAGGTGTCCCCCCACTCCGGGAATGAAGCTTCTTCCAACTCGCCTCCCGGCCGAAGGCGGAACATAGGTGAGAATTTCCGCGTCGAGGACCACTACCCCTGCCTTGGAAGACGGCATGGTTGTTGTGATCTTCTTAGCCCACTTATAGCTCGTGTTGTAGCGCTGCAACTGCCTCAGGAGCGCATCCTTGAGACCCTCCGCATATCCCTTGGGTATGCCAGCATCCGGCTTCACAATAACACTGCCCACCACAATGGTGTCATAGCCCTTAAGACCCTTCTTCGCCAGTGCTTCTCCATGAAAGCAGCATACAGCCACAATCGCCGCCAAAACCAAAAGACTCCCAAACCGTTTAACCATGAGAAATACCCCCTCGACTTGATTGTGGAATCGGACCTTCCCCACCCTTCGCAAGGCACTATATAATAATTTTAAGCCGAACCCCTGGTCGTGTCAATTATTTTCTGCGCCAATTTCCCTAGCGGTGATGCATTGCCCGCAGCACGCCAATTGTCCCCTATCCTATTAGTCCATCTCATTATCTCACCACCAAGCTCGCCTTGAAAGCCATGGAGCCGCTATGCTAGTATTCCGGGGAAACACTGGAGGGTTCATGCTTATGGAAACACTTCCTTCTTGTAAGACCTGCTTTGCCTGTGGCAAGGAAAACAGGCATGGATTGCACCTCCAATTCTTCGCGGACCAACAATCTGTGCGGGGAATTTTTAGGCCCCGGGAATTCCTCTCCGGGTACCCGGGGATAGTCCATGGCGGCATCCTGGCCTCGGCCGCCGACGAAGTGATGTGGTGGGCCGCCAGTTGGAAGAGGGCCACCTCCTGCGTCACGGTGGAGTTGAACGTCAAATACCTCAAGGCGGCTCCCACTAACAAGGAGTTTGAACTGACCGCCCAGGTGAAGAACGAAAAGAGGAGAATTGTGGAAGTCGAAGGGGAGGTGAGGGACAAAGGAGGACAAGTCTATGTCGCTGCCTGGGGAAAGTATCTCATCTTCTTCGGCGAGAAAAATCTGGAGACCATTCCCTTGCTGGATTTCACAGGCTGTAGCGAGGGGGTGAGACAGCGGTATTTGAAGAACAGCGATCTCTGAAATTGTCGCACGGATGGGGCCCATGCAGAGGAACCCCCCCTCCGTGGGAGTGTCTGGAGGCCTTTCAGGAGGAATCGGTGGGAGCTGTCTCTGGCGGGAAATCCATGGAGGATTTCGGCTCCCTCCGCCTGAAGCCCAGATACAGGACCGTAATGGGAGCCAACCAGAATGTTAAGGCATGAACCCAAAAGGAATGGCCTAATTTTCTCGCCACGGCACCCCATATCCAACCGCACAGAAGAAAAAACCCCCCGTAGTAGGAAACCCCGATAACGAGTTCAAGGGTTTCATTGCCCACGCGGATCAACAAACCCAACAAGAGAATGGAGATAATGGCGAGCACAATGGCCCACAACGTGAGGGCAAAGGCCCAAAAAAAGTAACCCAGCTTATGCCCCACTCTTCCCCAGGCCCAACTGTCCATGAAAAACAGCCCTCCGAAGAAGAGGATCGATATGATTATCTCAACGGTCTCTCCCATTGCTGGTCCTCCTCCGCGCTCCATGGTGCAGCGAAATGGATTCGGATCTCACCCTCCATACCATAACTGGAACGGGGAAACAATACCTTTCAGAGCCACCATCCTTTTCCCTCGCTTCGGTACTTAGTAGCTTGACGTCTCGAAAAAACTCGCTCTTCGCCGCTCAAGAATCTTTTTTCGATCATTTCAAGACCTGCCTCGTTGCAAGAATCGCCTAAGGCGCTCCTTGGTTCCCAGGACTTGGCGAAAAAATCTTTGATTCGCGCTCAGAGCTCGTTTTTCCGATCTCCCAGAGATCTCTCCATTTGGGCTTTGTCATTCATTCTCGTGTCCGTTTTTCGTGTTCGTGTTTCGGATCCCGTCATTTGATATTTGAACTTTGACATTCTTACCTTCAGCCTCCAGCCTTTAACCTCAAACCTCAAACTTCTTTCCCCCTTTCCGACTGCAGCACCGCAGCACTGAATAACATTCGCTCTAGGGAACTCCGACACATAATGGCCTTGAAAAATTTCGACCGATGGCGTAAGAAGCTGGATGAAAATTTAAGAGGAGCCTGTTATGGAAAAGAAGGTGTTCGATGGCCTCTCCAAAAGGGTCCAATGGGAGCCTTACGCTCAGGTTCTGGGATTGAGGCTCAAGAAGCTGGATGAGGGCTACTCCCTTGTGGAAATGACTACGAGTGATGAGATGCAAAACATCCTAGGGAACACCCATGGTGGGGCCATCTTTTCCCTCATCGATGAGGCATTCGAAACAGCTTCGAATTCCCACGGCACTATCGCCGTAGCCCTCAATATGAACGTCACCTTTATCGCCCCTCCATCACCGGGTGAAGTCCTGCAGGCCGAGGCAAAGGAGATCAATCTCACCCCACGGACGGCAACCTACCTCATTAATGTAACTGGAAAAGGGAATCGCCTCATAGCCGCATGCCAGGCGTTGGTTTATCGCAAAAAGGAGGCGTTACCCTTTCTGGAGGAATAGTTCCCGAGAATAGAAAAGCCAGGGGGTGAGGGAGGGGTAACCGGCGTGATGACGCTTTGTCGGCCATTACCTCTTCGCCAGGGTCTCGTAGGCTCTCTGAATGGCCACGAGCTTCCGATGGGCCAAGTCTTGAAATTCCTTCCCCAGATGGGTCACCTTATCGGGGTGATATTTGGCCACCGCCCTTCGGTACGCCGCCTTGATCTCGTCGGATGAGGCACCGGGCTCTACCCCGAGGATCTTAAAGGGATCCCCTTCCCTATCATGGTTGGGGGCTTCCCTCTCCCTATACTCCTCCCCTCCTTGACCGGGCGATGGCCTCCTGTAATTCCTATAACGGCGATAGAAATCGCCGGGAGACTCTCCCGCTCGTCTGGCAGTAAGGAACCAGATGAGGGCCCCGATCAAAAGAAGGTCTTCCATCAATCCCGCCGGACCTACGAGGAATTCCGGAATTAAGTCCAAAGGGCTCGCGATATAGAGCAGCACCAACATCAGGGGCAAAACCCTCCCCAGCCAAGCCTTCATGTCTTGTCCTTCTTCCTTTTCGATACGGTCTCAAAGATATGGAAACCGGTACTATCCGTGAGATTTGGTTGCAAGGGATGCACAGACGGAGCTGAGAAACCCCTTGGCCTAACGGGTGAGGCTCCCTTTAATAAACCGCTTTATCCGGTGGTAGAAATAATCCAATTGGCACATGAGGGTTTCCTGTTTCCGCGCGATCCTTGACACCTCCTGTTTCTTAACTCCATCGCTGAAAAGGCTCATTTCCCCGTTAGGCTCGACGATTTTTATAACCCCCCCTTTGACCTCCGCCTCCAAAACGCGAATCTGGAAGCCCTCCAAGGAGAAGATTTTTTCCGCCCTTCTCTCCTTTAGATTAATCCCTACCGAGATCCCCGCTAGGACGAGGATAAGCATTATAACGAGGGTAGACCGTTTCATAACTTTCCCTTAACACCCCCTTTTATAGCAGCTTTCTTAAGGGTAGTCAATCCGGCCTCTGCCCTGAAAAAATTGCATAGTAAACGAATGACAACCCGTCCTAAGACCAACCGAAAAATCTGTAATTATTTGGAATCATTGATTAATTCAAAATAAACAATTATTGGCATGAAACTTGCTAATTGATTTTCAGGGCAAAAACATTCAAGGGAGGGCTGGGGGATGAAAGTTAGATTACTCAAGTGTAAAGAAGGCCACAAGACTGTAGCCATTGCGAGCTATAATCCAAAGCTCTGCGAGGCCGACATCGATTTCTTTGTGGACAGCAATGGACGCATGACCCGCCATAAAAGGTGCGGAAGCAAGCTCATCCTGAATAGAATCGTGGAAGGCAATGGCTGGGTCGACCACTGGAATTTCTAATTCCTGCCGTTCTAGCAAGGCAATCTCTCAAAACCGATAAGATTCCGCATCCGAGAAATACTTGCCGTCGGGAAGGCCTGATCCATCTCCGACCCCAAGGGGCATCCCTTCTTCGACATCCCCTACCAAAACTCGCCCTTCGGGCTCGGTGCTGCGGTCATGCGGTCAAAGTCATCTGAAAGATATCCGGAGATTCCGGAGTCTAAGGAGAACAGCAGCGTTCATGAGCGACTCGCGGGAGCAGTGGGGCACCCTTCGAGGGTGAGCAGGGAGGGGAAAGCCGGCCCTTTAGAGGCCGGAAGGGGTAAGTATTCCCCGCCTGCGAACCCCGAAAGGGTCACTGCGGGAGCGTCGGAGCGAAGGGACGGTGGTGTTCTCCTGCAAAGGTCGAGAAAGGAAAGATTATCAAGGCATTGCCAAAACACATGCTCTGAAAGTCCGGAAACTCCGGTAAAGATATCCCTTGAAAAGAGGGAAACGGAATGGTATAAGCGTAAGGGCTTTCCGCATCTTGAGCCGCTGGAGGAGCTTACATATGGTATACTTCCTATCCCACAGAGCCCACAGGGATTACCCGTGGTTGAACGTGAAAAAGGGAGAGCAGATCTATAAAGTTGTCGCCGATAGCCTCAGCGATCTCCTGGAGTGGGGAAGGACCTTCGGCCTCACCAGACCCCATATCAGCCGATCGGGAACCCCCCATTTTGACCTTTGGGGCAGTCGATTGGCCCTCCTCGAGATGCAGAGAATCAAAACCGATCACAAAAGACTCTATCGCAGGAGATTTCTGAGGAAAGCAAAATAAAAGCTACCCATCACCCGGTACGGAGGGGCCCCGAGGAAAGAGAACCCTTCGGTTTTGCATATTCTGATAGGGTTAGATAGATTCCGCTGCACAAAACGACCCCGCCGCCCCACACCAAAGACCAGCTAATCTTCTCGTGGAAGAATAGAACCCCCCAAAGCCCCGCATAAAATATCTCCGTCATGGCGACAATGCCAGCGGTCGCTACCCTGCAGTACTTGAGCCCGTAGGTTATGAAAATCTGCGCGAGAAATCCTGCCAATCCAAAGATAAGCAGATACGGTATATCCCTCACCCGGGGGACATGCAATGGGCTGACCGCTCCCGGAAGACACACTATAGCCAAGAACAAGCAGTAATAAAAGTAAATTACAAAGGGGTTCTCCTCCCTTCGAAGGACTCGAATAGTAACCATCGTGATGCCAGCTAGAAATCCGGCTAGCAGGGCAAAGACCAACATTAGGCTGACGGGTTGATGTGCCGGATTGAGGATGATATACATGCCGACGAAGGCTATGAAAACGGCCGCCACCTCCTTTGCGTTGAGCTTCTCCCCCAACAAAATCCACGAAAAGATCGCGCCGAATATGGGGAAGGTGTAGAGCAGCACTGTCGCGGTGGCTAGCGGGACTCCCCCGATGATGGCCTTGAACAAACAGATGCTGGCAATTCCGCCGAAGATACCCCGCGCTGCAAGGAGTTTGAACTGTCTCCCCTTCAGGAGGGAAAGGCGAAACCGTGAAAGGCTGAGGAGCACCAAAATTCCGAGAATACCCCTTATCATGTTAAACAGAGACGAGGAATATATCCCCTCAACGCTCCTGGCCATAGGGGCCATGACGCTAAAAAGGAGGGCGGACAAAAAGATGGCTCCATAGCCAATCACGGGGGCATTTTTAGGGGGGAAATGGGAGCTCATTCGATAGGGTTAAAAAGGTAAACTGTGAAGGTAAACGAAACGGATCCTTAGGAAGACCCAGGTTCAGGCCCTACCCCATCCATCCCACTTGTCATCATCCGAACCCCCGGGCCCGCGTCCCATATCCCGATGCTTGAGTTTCAGGTAGGTGAAGTAGATCCACTTCCATATCCGGTAATAGTTAAAGTAGAGAAGGCCGAAGAGTATTCCCCCCAGGTGAGCGAAATGGGCAATGCCTGACCCCGTGCCTCCGAGAGAAGACCAGAATTCGATGGCCCCAAAGAGGAGGACGAAGTGTTTGGCCTTCATGGGAACCAGAAACCAGACGTAGATATATCGCTCCGGGAAAAACCAAGCATAGGCCAGCAGCAACCCGTATATTCCCCCCGAGGCCCCCACAACGGGCACAAAGAGGCCAGGGGTGAAGACCACCGTGCAAATCCCCGCGCCGATAGCCGTTATGAAGAAATACTGGATAAACCGGCCCGATCCCATGGAGCGTTCGATTTCACAGCCGAAAATCCAGAGGGCGAAGAGGTTAAAGAGGAGATGAAACAATCCCCCGTGCAGGAAGATGTAGGTGGCCAATTGCCACACGAAGAACTTGTGCCAGAACAGCGCCGGAACCAGCCCGAGGGCATAGTACACCCTGGCCCCCACAGCCATCTGTAAGAGGAATCCGACCACACAGGCCCCCATCAGGAATTTGACCCGTGGGGTCAACGGGCCTCCGATAGAAAACTGTGGTCGATAGAAGTATGCCATGGAAACCGTCCTCTCCCGTGCCGATGGAAGTAAATCGAGGAGTTATTCCGCTTCAGGGGTTACCGTATCACATTTGCCAGCCGAAAGAAAAGGGGGGGATCGGAAAAAATAGGCGCCTTGATATATTTCCGGGCCGTCAATACGGGACTTCATCCCTCAGATCAGATGATCCCTGGCCAACTGAAGCCTCCATATCGTTATCTCAAGGTAGGTCTTGATGTGAAGATCTCCCTCGACCAAGTACCCAACCGGAGGAGGTTGGCTGTCCATATAAAAAGGGTCCCATGGGCGATCACCCGGAGGGAGGCAGATCTTTTTCTCCCTCCCTTCCTCTTCCCGTATTCCCCTGTCTATCGGCGAATCAGGGGAATCTATGGATCCCAAATTCGGGTCGAATTCAAGGCGATCCGCCTCTTTCAGGGCACTTCCCAGGAGCCAGATTGCCGAATCGAGATGGCCTTGGGCACGTCGAGCATCCCCACTATTGTGGGCTATCATCGCCTCTTCCACTTCCTTATCCCCCAGTTCTATGGTTTCCAGGAAGAGGCCCGCGTCCCGCACCCAACTTTCCGAATGTCCCTTCAGGAGTCCGATAACGGCCTCCATTGACTCTTTCGCAGGGGATATTTTCAATTCATCTGCTACATAGTGCACAACGGCCCATTGGCACGCATCGATTTCGCTTTCGAGATCGCCCAGCTCATAAACGGGCTCACAGCCCACAAGCACGAATACGACGGCAATGGGGAATATCATCCGAGATATGCATTTTGCCCGCCGAAAGAGGCGCATATCGAGCTCCGACTCATGGTCTCCAGCGTAATAGGAATTATTGCATCCATCGTCGCATTGTCAACGGATTTTTCCATGGGACAAAAGAGCAGGCCCTGGGCCTGCTTCAATCCCTCTCGACCACTGCCGGCATCTTCAAAGGTGGCGATCGATCAGGGTCTCCAGCTTCTCCGTGTCCCATCCCACGTATTTTTCCTTCCCTTCCACGATAAAGGCGGGGTATTTCCACACCATGTGCCGAAGGGACTTGAGGAACCCCATTGGTGTGTTGGCATCGGTAACCCGGATGAGAACACGATGTTTATATAACCTCGCCAATTCCCTGATCCAATTGGAGAGGCGGAGGAATTCATCCTTGACTTCCTCGGGATACTCGTTTATCTCACGTTGGTGAATCTCCTTGTTGATGCCCGCCATGTTGCCCACCAACTCGCATCTCTTGCACTGACCAAAGGTTGTTAACGCTTTGGCAATGACCTCAACGTAGACCGGCTTCATGTCAACCTCCAAATCTCTTTTCTTAAAAAATACCATAATCCCCTCAGATTTTCACCTGACCCAGTGCTCCGGGGTTCATCACCCCTCAGCGGGTTGAGGTTAAACGAAAATCGATCTGCTGCCTCTCCTGACTCACCCTATCCACCACGATCCTGACCCGATCGCCGACCCGAAAGATCCTGTTAGAGCGTTTCCCTATGAGGCGATACCCCTTTTCGTCATACAGGAAATAATCATCGGGCAAGCTGCTGATGTGCACCAACCCCTCGATGAAGAGCTCCTCCAACTCCACGAAAAATCCGAAGGAGGTAACCCCGCTGATAAAGCCATCAAACTGCTCCCCCACCCTTTCCTCCATGAATTTCACCCGATACCTCTGGACGATCTCCCTTTCCGCCTCCATCGCCACCCTCTCCCGCTGGGAAAGGTGTTGTGCTTGCTGGGAAAAATCCTCCTCTGACGGATAACCTCCCTCTATCATCCTCTTCAGTTGACGATGTACGAGGAGGTCGGGGTACCTCCGTATGGGCGAGGTGAAGTGGGTGTAACAATCCAATGAAAGCCCATAGTGAAAGAGGTTCTTGTCCGAATAGAGGGCCTGTTTCATCGACCGCAATAGGGCCGTATTCACCAGCCTTTCCTCGGGCTTCCCCCTTACCTCTTCCAACAATCCCTGAAAATCCCGGGAACCATGAAATCGCCCCATTCTTAACCGGTATCCCAAGACGCCAACAAATCGCCTGAAATCATTGATCTTATCCCTATCGGGCTCCTCATGGACCCGGTACAGGAGGGGGAATCGGGCTTGGGTCAGTTTGAGGGCAACGGCCTCATTGGCAGCGATCATAAACTCCTCGATGATCTGATGGGCGAAATTCCTCTCGGCCTTTATGATCTCCTGGGCTTCCCCTTGAAGGTTGAGGACGATCTCGGGTTCGGGAAGGTCGAAATCGAGGCTTCCCCTCTGCCGCCTCCTCTCCACCAAGAGGGAGCAAAGCCTTCCCATCGCCTCCAACGACGGGAGCAGCGGTTCATATCTTCGCATTTCCTCCGGGTCTCGATCCACCAAGGCTCTCCTCACCGCCTTATAGGTAAGGCGCGCATCGCTTTTAATCACGCTTTTGAAGACGCCACAATCCCTTAAGGCTCCCTCCCCGTCGAAACGCAAGGCCGTTGTCAGGGCCAGCCGGTCCATATGTGGGTGAAGACAACAGATCCCATTGGAAAGTTCTGGGGGAAACATCGGAATGACACGATCGGGGAAATAGACGCTTGTTCCCCTCCGGTAGGCCTCCCTGTCCAAATGCGTTCCGGGCTTGACGTAGTGCCCTACGTCCGAGATGGAAACCCAGAGGATATACCCTTCATCCCCCTCCTCCATGGAGACGGCGTCGTCGAAATCCCGTGCGTTTTCCCCGTCGATGGTGACGGTCATCCTCCCCCTTAGATCCACCCTTTCCGCGATTTCCCCATCGTCTACCATCTGGGGGAGGCCCTTCGCCTCGCGCAACACCGGCGCCGGAAACCCGTGGGGCAAATCGTATTTCCCGATGACCATCCGGGGAAGCAGCTCCGGGTCCTCCCGATAACCCAAGACGCGAATAATCCTTCCCTCAGGGTTTCTCGCAATCGTCGGGTATTGGGTGATCTCGGCGAGGACGACCTGGCCTTCCCTCGCCTTCATGGCGCACTTCTTGGGGATGACGAGCTCGAAGAGGTACCGGTCGTCATCGGGGATCACCCGGCCGGACCCGTCATTGGGCATGAATTTCCCAACGATCCTCTTGGCCCCCCTTTCCAGAATCCGGACAATGCGGCCCTCCCTGGTCCTTCCCCTCCGTCTCCTCAAGTCCTCTATGCGAACGGCGACCCGATCGCCATGCATCGCTTCTCGTAGATCCTTAGGCTTAATAAAGATGTCGGGCTGATTCACATCCTCCGCGATGACGAACCCGTATCCATCGGGATGACACTGCAGGCGGCCAACCACCAAATTTATCCTCGACGGCAGACCATACCTCCGTCCCTTCAGCCTGATGATCTGGCCCTCCAAGGCCATCTTATTCAGGAGCGTCTTGAGCCTCCGCTTCTCCTCATGCGTGAAATCGAGCTGTCGGACAAAATCCCGAATCACCAGCGGATGGCTCTCCTTTTTCAAGAGCTCCATAACCATCCCCCGGTCGATCTCACGCGGCTCCGGTCGTCTTTTCCGGCTCACAGGAACCCCCCGGGGAGGAGGTGGATAGTGTTCATGCTGTGCAGAGGGAAATCATGTCAATAAAAATCCGGAAACTCCGGTCACTAAGAAACAGGGATTGAGCTGCGTGGAATACGTTCACGCGACTCGGAAGGCTAAATTATTGCCTTTGCCTCCCAGATTCGCCTTGTTCCAATGGAGGTTTGCTCGTCGCTTCTTCCTCATTATCGGGTGCAGGTGGGCGCACACCAAAGGTGCCATCACAAGGGACGTCCGCCACGGAGCGTATGCCGGAACCCAAACGGGTGGCATCGATTACTCGCTCAAGCGGGCGTCCATTCACAAGGAGCTGTAACAGATCCGGGCGGGAGTAATGTCCCCCTACGTCGCAGGCGGTCTTGGCAGCAAGAACCGCTTCGAGAGATCCCCGGGCTACGAGGATCGTCTCCCCCTTTGCTGGGCCGGCAATTACTTCACCACGGGGATCAATAATATAACTTTCGCCTGTGTGGTTGAAAGCGTGGAGATCGCGATAACGCTCAGGAACATGATCCCGCACTCGGACACCACTAGCCAGCACCACATAGCTGCAGGCTTGGGAGGCAAATGCCCGCGAGAGGAGGAGTTGGCGTGGCCAGAGAGCGATGGGTGACTCTGGCGCGCTTTTTGGCTCCCGACCGGGCCATGCGGCCACGTGGATCTGGCTTCCCTGAGCCATCAAAGCATATCCGGGGAGGACCATGTTGTGCTCCCAGCAGTTCAACCCGCTCAGTCTACCGTACGGCCGCTCATAGACTTTGAGGCCAACCGCATCGCCTTCACCCCAGACCGCTCGCTCAAAGTGGGTTGGTTTGAGTTTGCGGTGGCGTCCCAAAATCTTGCCCTCGTTGCTGATGAAAAGGAGAGTGCAGTAGACGGTACCTCGCGTCCGACTATCAAGTTCTACCACCCCAATTACTACATCGATGTTCGCTCGGCGGGCCGCAGCGCACAGCCGATCGGTAGTCGGGCTGGAAATCTCGACTGCGTTGGCCAGATACTCCGTAGCGGCTTTCCACCAGAGCTGACTCGTAGAACTTCCGAAAGCAAAAAAGGGATAGCCCGGCAGCCAGGCCTCGCCAAAGGCAGCAAGAGTAGCACCCCGCTCCCCCGCCTTCTCGATGAGCTGACACGCCTTCTCTGTTGAAGCTTCACGGTCAAATAAAATAGGGGCGGCCTGCACGGCGGCGAGTGTGAATTCCGGATATCTTGTCATGACATACCCTCCTTTGTTCTTTGCCTCGGTATTAGAAGGGAGAAGTTGAGAAAAGTCAACAGAAATCCCCAACAAGAAGAGCGCACGACCCAGGCACTTGAACCTAACAAGGCCATCTGTTAAGATAAAGCGACTCTTGCCTTAAGGCCGAAGCTGGAGGCCTTAATGGACGCGAGGCGGAACATGAGATTGGAGAGGAATCCTGAGCTGTGCCATGGCTGCAGAACCTGTGAATTGATGTGCTCCTTTCACCACCACCGGATCATGGCACCGGACAAGTCAAGCATACAAGTCATCAGGCGCAACTTTGATGGCGCTATCCTCTGGTCGGTGGACTCAAGTTGCGACTTATGTTCGGGGGAGGACGGGCCCTTCTGCGTCAAGTACTGCCCTTATGAAGCCCTGAGGAGTGTAACGCGATGACCGAGCTGAACATCAAAGGTGGATTGGCAGGCCAGATCCTGAGGGTTGATTTGAGCTCGGGTAAGATCTCCACTAAGGAGACAACCACATACGCCCGACGCTGGATCGGCGGCCGAGCCATCAATTCGGCTCTTCTCATCGACGAAGTCAAACCCGGGACGAGGTGGTCCGAGCCGGAAAACCCTCTCATATTCGGGGCAGGGGCCTTGGTGGGCACGGCTATCGGTGCCAGCCGCCTTTCAGTGGACACCATCAGTGTTTATACCAACGGCAAGGGCTCGGCAAACGTGGGCGGACACTTAGCGGCTGAGCTGAAATTCGCCGGCTTTGACCACGTAGTGATAACTGGGAAAACCGAAAACCCGGTCTATCTCTGGATTTGCGACGGCCGGGCGGAAATCAGGGACGCCGCCCATTTGTGGGGTATGACAACCTACGAGACCGAGGACCGCCTAAAAGCGGAACTTGGCGATGAGGCAGTCAGGGTGGGCTGTATCGGTCCGGCCGGCGAGAACTTAGTTCCGGGATCCTGCATTATGGTGGACCGAGCCAAGGCCGCCGGTGGTTCGGGCGTGGGCTGTGTCATGGGCGACAAGAAGCTAAAAGCCCTGGCAGTTCGTGGCCACGGAAGCCTGAACGTAGCCCGGCCTGAGGACTTCTTCAAGGCCACCGATGTGGCTCTGAAGAAGGTCAAGGATTCGCCTGCTGCCAAGAAAATGTGGCAGAAGACCCTGGCCGGTGTCTATGCCGCCGATCCATGCGGTGCCACCTGGGATTTCATCATTTTAGCCAAAAACGGTCGGGAGGAGTGCTGGGAAGTGGAGAAGCGAAAGCGGCTGCTCGACCCTCGAAATGGTTTTCCCAAGTATCAAAACAAAGTCCTTGCCTGCTTCAACTGTCCGATCGGCTGCATGCCCTTTTCCGAGATCACCGAGGGACCCTTTAAGGGAACCAGCGGTGAGGGCTTCTGGGTCAACACCTTAATGCTGGCCAGTTGGCTGGACATCCCTGAACCGGAGCCAATAATCAAGGCCTGGCTCCTGATGAATCAGCTCGGCCTAGATGGCGACTTTGCTACGGCCATGATGGCCTGGGCATTTGAATGTTTCGGGCGAGGACTATTGACAAAGGCTCAAACAGGCGGTTTGGACCTGACCTGGGGCAACGGCGAGGCTTTGGTAAGCTTATTGCCCAAACTGGCCACCCGGGAGGGGCTCGGTGCCCTCCTGGCCTTGGGACCAATCGAGGCGCCCAAACGGCTCGGCCAGGGATCGGACTACTTCTGCATGCACATGAAAGGCCAACCAACCCTCGAGCCTTTCCGAGCCGCTAAGGGCTGGGCGCTGGGCGTAGCCACCTCTCCGGTGGCGGGTCGACACCTGAGGGGGACTGTCTTACTTGGGTCTCGGTTTGGGCCCAAGGATGTGGATTTCGAGGCGCACGTTTACGAGGGTCAAGCCAGACACGTTTATTGGCAGGGGCTAGCCAAGGAGATTGAGGACCTCATAGGGATGTGCGTTTACGTCGGCACCTGGAGTGGCGCCTACGCCTTGGAAGTCTCCGATTACGCCGCCCTCATTAACGCGGTCATGGGTCTTGACTTTACGGAAGACGAACTGATGCTTTTGGGCAAACGCAGCCGCAACCTTGAGAAGGCTTTCAACACCCTTCACACCGACCTCGCCCGTGCGGACGATATGCCACCCAGGAGGTACACGGAGGAGCCAATCCCATCCGGTCCCTACAAGGGGGAGCGAGCCGAGAAGGATAAATGGAACCAGATGCTCGATGAGTTCTACGATCTCCATGGCTGGGACAAGGATACCAGCCTGCAGACCCGAAGCGGCCTGACCGCACTGGGCATGGCGGACGTAGCCGAGAAGTTGGCCGCAGGGGGAAAGTTAATCGAGAGGTAACGGTCTGACTGGGTAAAGCCGATAGGCAACCAACGAATGCGTATAGAACATGAAATCTTGCTTGCGGTAATAAACGAAAAGCACTGATTTGCTCCTGAATTATTTTCCGATGATCTCCTTCCAGCGAAAACCCTCTGAATCACTGATCCACGGTAAATCAATCGGCACAGGGCCGCACCTATGAGCTCTCGCCGGACCTCCGCATTCTTTTTCTCGATCTCTTTCGGGCTGCAAGGGCCTTTCTCTTCTTCCTGACGCTGGGTTTCTCATACTGCATACGCCTTCTCGTCTCCCTCAGTACCCCGGCTTTTTCCACTTGCTTACGAAACCGCCTCAGGACGTTTTCGAAGGATTCATCTTGCCTTACTGTTACGCTAACACCACTCATCGGGTAATACACCTCCCCACGTCTTTACCATGCTGAATGGATAAAACAATCGATCATTGCTCATCTCCTCGGCGAAGGGTGCAAAGAGGGCCTTTCGGCAGTTTTCCAAAAGGCCCTCTTATAAAAGATCGAGAGTTGATTTAAACTTTAGATTCGGACCTCCTGTTACACTAACCTAAATGTCCTATAAATTTATAATAAAAACAATAATTTGTCAACCGGAGTTTCCTCACTTTTGTCGAGAAGGCCGTTCTTCATGCGCAGAATTTAGATAGTTGGGAATTCGGAAAAGGAGCTCTAAGCGCGAAACACGCTCCACGGACACGGGTCACGAGCACGAACAACGGACACGGACACGAAACACGCACCACGAACACCATCCTCTAACGCGGTCTGCTGTCCGCCGTCTTCGGTCCTAATCATCACACCAAGTTGATGATCATGTGACAAACTTGGTATGGTTAACGAATATTATGGTGAGAAGGAAGCGAACGCTGTGGGCTGCCGTTTTCTCGATATGTGCACTGACTGTCCTAGCAATCGCACTGTATACTCTGCCTCAGGAGGCACCCGGTAACGATATGAAGGGGAGACCAATGGAGGGAAATCCACATGCTCAAGAGCAAAGGGTGAATTCACCTGAGTACACGGATAAAGGCTATAATCGCCTGAAATCTGAGAAAAGTCCCTATCTTCTCCAGCATGCGAGAAACCCCGTGGATTGGTACCCGTGGGGATCCGAGGCATTCGAGAAGGCCCGAAGGGAAAAGAAACCCATTTTTCTTTCAATCGGTTACTCAACATGCCACTGGTGCCACGTAATGGAGCACGAGTCATTTGAAGATCCCGAAGTAGCTCGATTAATGAATGAGGCCTTCGTCTCCATCAAAGTGGATCGGGAAGAACGGCCAGACCTCGATAACTTCTATATGACCGTCTGCCAAATGATGACGGGCAGCGGTGGGTGGCCGCTTACTATCGCAATGACGCCGGATAAAAAGCCGTTCTTCGCCGGTAGCTATTTTCCGAAGGAGAGCCGATACGGGCGAATCGGAATGCTGGACCTGATCCCTCGAATTCAAGAGATCTGGATGAAGCGACATGACGAGGTGATAAAGTCGGCGGATCAAATCACCGCCACCCTCCAACAGTATTCCCGTAATGAGCCGGGAGGGGAACTCGGTGAGTTAACCCTGAGAACGGCGCATGAACAACTCGCCCACCGCTTTGACGAACAACAGGGCGGGTTCGGCAACGCCCCCAAGTTTCCAACCCCGCACAACCTCCTGTTTTTGCTCCGTTACTGGAGGCGTTCCGGTAACGAGAAGGCCCTTGGGATGGTGGAAAAAACCCTCCAAGCCATGCGTCGAGGCGGCATATATGACCATGTGGGCTTTGGATTTCACCGCTACTCGACCGATCCATTATGGCTTGTGCCACACTTCGAGAAAATGCTCTATGACCAAGCACTGTTGGCGATGGTTTACACGGAGGCCTATCAGGCCACGGGAAAGGGGGAGTACGGCCAAACTGCACGGGAGGTCTTCTCGTATGTCCTGCGGGATATGAGGGCGCCGAAAGGTGCATTTTACTCGGCGGAGGATGCCGACAGCGAAGGTGAGGAAGGGAAGTTCTACCTATGGACGGAAGAGGAGATCCAGCAGGCCCTCTCGGCCGAGGAGGCCCGATTAGTCACGGTGGCCTTCGCCGTTGAGAAGGGGGGTAATTTCAACGAGGAGACAACGGGGAAGAGAAGGGGAAGGAATATCCTCCACTTGAAGAGAGGGCTTCACGAGATCGCCTCGGACCTGAAGATACCCGAGGAACAGCTGAGAGCCCGTTTGGAGAATGCACGGTGTAAACTCTTCGCTGTTCGTGAGAAGCGGGTGCATCCCCATAAAGACGATAAAATTCTGCTCGACTGGAATGGCCTGATGATCGCCGCGCTGGCCAAAGGTGCTCGAGTCCTCGATGAACCCGCCTATGCGGAAGCCGCCGAAGGGGCCCTGGATTTCATCCTGGAAAATATGCGCAACACGGATGGCCGCCTTCTGCATCGGTATCGCGATGGCCAGGCGGCCCTTCCAGCCAACGTGGATGATTATGCCTTCCTGATTTGGGGCATGGTAGAGCTCTATGAAGCTACCTTCGAGGCCCGTTTTCTCCGGACGGCTCTGGAGCTCAATGACGATTTATTAAAACACTTCTGGGACGACAAGGCGGGTGGATTTTATTTCACCGCGGACGACGCCGAAAAGCTCCTGGTGCGCCAGAAAGACGTCTATGACGGTGCCATCCCATCAGGGAATTCCGTTGCGGCGCTCAACCTGCTCCGCCTGGGAAGGATCACGGCCAAGGGCGAGTTCGAGGAAAAAGCGGCTCGGATCGAGCGTGCCTTTTCCAATGCTGTCAAGCAAATGCCCTCAGCTTATACCCAGCTCTTACTAGCCGTGGACTTTGCCTTAGGCCCCTCCCACGAGGTCCTCATCGTCGGCAAATGGGGGGCTGATGACACAAAAGCCATGATAAGGGCACTCAGGGGGCATTTCGTGCCCAATAAAGTGGTACTCTTCCGCCCCAGTGGGGAAGAATCGCCGGATATTACACGGCTTGCGGAATACACAAAATACCAATCGAGCATCGACGGGAAGGCCACTGCCTATGTCTGCCTCAACTATACCTGCAAGCTCCCAACCACTGATAGCGGGAAAATGCTCGCAATGCTCGATGTCAAGAAGCCATAAGAAATAGACGACGGTAAGAAAAATTGATATGTTAAGACCAAAACGATGATGGTGGAGGTTTCCAATGGGTGATGGACACGACGCGTTGGATCAACTCTGCATCAATACGATCCGCATGCTGGCGGTGGACGCAGTCCAGCAGGCGAATTCCGGTCATCCGGGCATGCCCATGGGAGCGGCTCCCATGGGCTACGTGTTGTGGACCCGATTCTTAAGGCACAACCCTGCCAACCCCCAGTGGCCCGACAGGGACCGGTTCGTCCTCTCTGCCGGCCACGGTTCCATGCTGCTTTACAGTCTGCTGCATCTCACCGGATATGGCTTGTCGCTGGAGGAGTTGAAGAATTTCCGCCAGTGGGACAGCAAGACTCCCGGCCATCCCGAAGCGCATATCGCGGCGGGGGTAGAAACCACGACCGGTCCCCTAGGGCAGGGATT
>Ga0209636_10001608_pt1 | contig 22880 bp, 24 predicted proteins | sample DeeMarSWOR152_54_FD_187464 | JGI IMG/M metagenome (GOLD analysis project Ga0209636, IMG submission 187464) | Marine sediment microbial communities from White Oak River estuary, North Carolina - WOR-1-52-54 (SPAdes) (version 2) | ecosystem: Environmental > Aquatic > Marine > Intertidal zone >...
CTCCTTGAGAGGTCATCATAACTTATCTCTAACCTTCCCTGCTTTTTTCCTTCCCACCTGTTCTTTCCTTTCCACCTAACTTTTAGCCCGAAGGGGAGTTTTAGATAGTTCTCGGAAAGCTTATAACAATTACACCTTATGAGAATGGTTAAAGCTCTCCTCCCTGTTTTCCTGTCTTTCCAGTAGCTTGGAGGAGAAACTTTCCTTATCTGCCTTGGGAGTTTTCCCTCCTTTTTCAACCTTAACAAAGCGAAGAAAGACTTCCAAGCCTCGTTGTTCTTCCTTGTTACTTGTTGGGCTGTAGCAGAACCTATAACCTTCTTGTATTTGTGATAGAAAAAGTCGGTGTTCCAGTCGAAGTTTCGCGAGAAAAAAGACTGTCTTCTCTTATAGTTTATCTCGTTAAACATCCTTGCGCAGTTATCGGCTAACTCGAACAACCTTTGCTCTTGCACCTTATTCGGGCTTAGTCTGAACGTGTTGGTTCTTCTTCTTCTTCTCACTTAACAGCCTCTTTATCACGTCAGAATACGTGTCTCCTACCTTCATCATCGACTTTAGCTTGTTCGCAACTTCTCTGTCGATGGAAATCTTAACCTTATCCTTTTTATCCATTTTACCCCAAACACCAAAAAGGATAAAAAATATATAAACCTATCGCAATCCATCCCCGCCCTAAAGGGCTGGGGCCTTCTTGCTCACCTTCAGTAATCTTTTTCTTTTAAACCGTCTAATAATTTTTTCGTTATTGTTTTTTTAGTGCTATTTACTGTAAAGGCGAGGATGGGAAGTTCTGGTTCGTTTAAGGTCGATACACTCTTTTTCTATTTGTTTAATTTCGTGGACAGGGTTTGCGTTTTGTATTGAAGATAGAAAGCCAGCAAGCAAGGCAGGAATCGCAGGGCGTGGATGAGGGAAAGCTAGAATTTTTTCCCATTTTCTATCATAAGTTAAACGGGTTAACTCTCTTAATTTTGATCTTGTTTCTGGTTCTCTGATAAAGAGGCTTTCTATAATTGTTTCAATGTTTTCCAGTAGTTTTTTCGTATTGAACATGAAAAAAAGCTCTGGAGAACCACGGCTTATTTGGAGGTGTTTTAGTAAGTTGGCTAAAATTCGATCAAAGTTATTTTGAAGGTTTTTAAATTTATTATGGATACTTTTCCAGGCGTTGGATTTATTCCTTGACTTTTTTGATAATCTGTTTGTTTTTGAAATGTTCCCGTGTTTATTAGGAAGACGCCGCGGTGTTTTGAGAAGTCGTTAACGTGAGCATGGCCTGTTAAAAAGATGTCAGGCACGCTTTGTATTACTAACATGTCTTCCTCTCCAGCTGCTGTAGGGGTGTTCCCGCCAAAATAAGGGGCAAGATGTCTGCATTTCAAAAGTTCTTTCATGGTCTCTGCAGGCTTATCTATGCTTAAGCCAGGTATGAAGCCAATTATATCGTCCAAAATGCTGCGGCCGTGGTACATAAGTACGTTTACTCCGTGAATTTTTAACTGTAGAGGGTTCCCGTATAGATGGACGTTGGGTAGTTCGTAGAGGGATTTTGCGAATTTTTTATTTATTGGAGGTTGGGGTTCTGCTTGGCGTGTAGCATCGTGGTTTCCAGGAATGATGATTGTTTGGATATGATCCGGTATTTCTGATAATAGGCGGGCTATTCCATCGTATTGTTCATATATGTCGGGTATTTTGAGGTCTTTTTCTTGTCCTGGATAGATTCCCACCCCATCTACTACGTCTCCCACAACTAACAGGTATTTTATGCGTTCTGCTAATTTTTCTGCTCCATTTTTTCCTTGTAGGAAGTGGATAAAATTTTTAAAGGCCTCTTCATCAAATTTTTTGCTTCCGTAGTGGATGTCGGATATAAAAGCTGCGCATACCTCTTCTTTTGCACGATTTTTTTGATTTTTAAAAGGTAGATCAGGCCATGTTATGTTTGCGACTAGAAACCTGTTATTCATCCATCGTCCGGTGGTGCATACAACTTGATCGGGTACTAATCTTTCAGCCTTTTTTTTAGATTCTGGTATTTTATCTGTTGTAAAGGCTTGGATATTTTCTTCTAGATCTTCTAATTCAAATCTTATATTTCCCGTTTTTGTGCTCCTTTTTTCTTTGACCATTCCGATAATCTTTATTTCATCTTTTGTATTAAGGTTTTTTACCGCTTTTATTGGAATATATCCTTCAACGTCTCTTCTCATTTTTAAAAGGCTTGAAAGTTTTTCAAATCTATCTCGGAAATAGTGTAAAAAATCGTCTATATCCTTTCCTCCCATAGTTTTTCCGCTAGGATCTGATATTATTTCAATATCAGACACTATTTCTCTTGCATTAAGATGGCTGGAAGTGTCGGTTGGAGAGATCTGCTCTTGTGTTTCTTTCTCGTAAACTTTTAAAAGTAGATTATTACTATTTTCTCCCTTTATTTCCTCAAGTTTGATAAAATCTTTAACAGTATCTTCTGAAATGATGAAAATTTCTGGCTTTAATTCTTTAACAATCTTTCCTAGTTTTTCCAGGTCTTCGTTATTTATACCTACTTTTACGATGTAATCTAAAGCTTTAGAAGTGAGACATAAACCATAATTCATTAATTCAACAATAATTTGTTCTTTTTTTAACAAGCTCATCGTCCTTATTTTCAGCTTTGTTTTAATATTATTTTAATTTAGTTTTTAGTCTATTTTTATTTTCGTTTTTTCTTCTTTTGGAATTTTTATTTGAAGTATGCCACCTTTAAAAGATGCTTTAGCTCTTTTTTCATCCAAGTAAAGAGGAAGATGTACCCTCGATCGAAAAGAGTGGAAATCAGTCTTTCGTTGGATGGTGCCCCACTTTTCAAACTTTATAACATGAGCACATTTTGCCGATATTTCAAGGTCTTTATTTTCTATGTGGACTTCTATGTCCTCTTTTTTTACGCAAGGTAAATCAACGTTTATTATGAATTCTTTATCTGACTCATAAGTTTCAATCAGGGGTTCAAGACAACAGGTTTCGGGATTCCAGCTGGGCTTCATTACGTGCTCAAAACGAGCTCTAAGCCTTTCTCTGGTACTTCTCATTCTTTCTTCAACTTCTCCTAGTAGATATTTTGCCCATTTAAAAGACCACAAGTCTTTTTCTTTTTTCTTTTTTCGTTCCATACCCATTATTAAAATCCCCCGATTATGCGTAGAAAGCAGGTAAATCTTGCTCCACAGGTTTTCCTTGTTGTACTAACCTATCCGTAGCTTGCGCCATAAGCATTTGACTCTGTTTCTCAATTTCTTCTGCATTTTCTATAAGTTTGGATACATCAAATTCCATATCCAAGATCTTGCCAATAATTTTTAAGTTTTCACTGGCGGCCAAAGGATCTGGAAATTGGTATGAAGCTTGGGTTAAAAGTGCGCAGACAGACACATTTCTCAGCCGGCCTTCAAGCAATATGGAGGCATAAGGTCCCGTAAGAAAGCCTTCTTCCAATAGAGGAACTTCTACTTTTTCTACCAACTTCAAACTTTTTTCATCTGTAACAACTGCAAATGTTTGAACTTCTTCTAAGGAAAACTTAGTCGGAATACCTCCTGGAAGAATGATCATCACATCATCGCCGTTAACTTTCTTAGCCCAATCTATCAAAGAATAGGCGTATGGATTCACTAAATTTAGAGGAAAAACGCCTTCTGAAAAAACTAGGTGAAATTTATCGTTAGTGTAAACTCTAAAAGGTGAAAAAACTTGAGAGTGATGAATAACTGCAAAGGGCGGTATCTGAGGATTAGAAATAGTGTATGTAGGCTTTAATTTCATCTCTTCTATCATATGTCCTCCTACAATTATCGGAACTAGGCCAACTTCAGGTACTGCAACTATGACAAAATCCCTGTTTAACTTTTCCTCCCCAAAAGGAATGAAATCAAATTTTAATAGATTATTTGGCAAATATTTCACCCTAAAAAAAGATTAATAGAAGGATAAAATAATTTTTAGTTGGGATAAGCATTCTTTCAAAAAATTTTAAACTTTCCATTTAGTAAGCTTTTAATCACCTTGCTATTTTACACGCATTATTGTATTTCTCTCCAATACCCGCCACACTTCGACGTTAACGCCTTCAACGATCTTATCTACAAGCTCTGGATCTTTCGGCATCTCCACATCAAAGACAGCATAATCGCCGCTTGCAAGGTCCATTAGTTGAACAGTATCTCCTAAAACCGATACTACTTGAGCTTCAAATTTTTCGATTATTGGTACTTCTACTCTAGTTGTAACAGATCCTAAAAGTTGTCTCTTACTATTGTCAAAAAGTCCTAAAGCGCTGAGGCGCACCTTTGCAGCTCCGTGTTTCCCTGGCTTAGATTTATCAGTGCTTAAAACCTTACAAGGTTCACCATCAATCAGAACATAACTTCCAACTTTCAGTTTCCCTAACTCATCAACACGTACACCCAAAATTAAAACCTCCAGATTAATTTTTTAATTCAATTATTATTTGTAAATTTTGTGTTATGTGTTTTTTGAGTTTGTTTTATTTCTTCTGTTATCTCTGTTAATTTTTTAATAAAAAAATGCTAATAGTTCCTGTTAGAGAGTTTCAAAAAGTTGAAAAAGGCTTAAAGTCAACTTTCTAAAATATTTTACAAAGGAAAAAGTAGTATGATCATGGGGTTTAGTTGATGTTACGTTTGGGGATTGTGGCCAAAGCTGGAATTGATGAAGTTCCAGGCATTATTGAGAGTATTTTGGAGTGTGTACGGGGTAAAAATGTGGAGATTATTGCTTCAGAGGGAGTTCCAGAAAATCTTCCTGTGAACGAGTACGGTTCTAATATCTCGGAGCTGGATGTGGATTATCTTATTTGTCTTGGAGGGGACGGTACTATTTTGCGTACAATAGAGCGTTTAAAAGATCCGAGTATCCCTATTTTGGGGGTTAATTTGGGGTTTATAGGTTTTCTGGCTGAAATAAATCCGGAGGAGGTTAAAGAGAAAATTCCTTTGCTTCTTGAAGGAAAATTTGAGGTGGAAGAATGCATCAGGGTAGCTTCTGAGGTTGATGGAAAAAGATTACCTGATGCTTTAAACGAAGTAGTAATTAAATCTGCTCAGCCAGCTAAAGTTGTTCATACGAAGGTTAAAATTGATAGGGAAACTGTTGGAAGTGCGATATCAGACGGGTTAATTATAGCTACGCCTACCGGGTCAACGGCTTACGCTCTTTCAGCAGGTGGCCCAGTGATAGATCCTAGGTTAGAAGCGCTAGTTTTGGTTCTTATTTGTCCCCTAGGAACAGGGTTACGACCGTTGGTTGTTCCTACTAAAACCCTTGATGATTCAACCCCTGTGGAGATACATATAAGTGTTAGGAAAAGCAAAAATGTGGTTTTAGTTCTTGATGGGCAATGGTACGAGACTTTTGACGTGGAACCAACTACTTTATTTAAGTTTAGAGTTTCAGAAAACCCAGTCTACTTTGTTAGATTTAAACAAGATTATTATAAACGTGTAAAGCGTAGACTGAGCGTGTGAACTACTTTGACTTTAAAAAAACTGAATAAAAAAAAACCTATTTTTAGAAAAATTGCGGTTCTTGATGCTGCAGCTTTTATCCATCGCGCCGATCTTTCAGAGTTTGAGAAAGCATATACTACATTTGATGTTATAGGAGAGCTTCAAGATGATGTAAGTGTGTGGATTTTTGAAGCTATGAAGAGTTCTAAGAAATTGGGAGTTATATCGCCTACGGAGGATTCTATAAAGAAGGTGGGAGGTGTGGCGAAAAAGTTGGGTGAAAACTTAAACCTTTCGAAGACGGATATAAGCGTTTTAGCTCTTTCCTTTGATCTTATGGCAAAAAATGAAGATGTAGTGCTTTTTGTAGACGATTATTCGGTTCAGAATGTTGCGAGTTTTATGGGTATTGCTTTTCAACCAATTCGGTTTCCGGGGATCCGGGAACGTTTTGAGTGGGGATTGAGGTGTGAGTCTTGTGGAAAAACTTACAACGTTAAAGAGGAGGAAACTTGCCCAGAGTGTGGAGGAACGTTGAAGCGATATGTTAAAAAACGCACGAATACTTAATGCTTAAAAACTGCGATGAAAAAACCAGGGTAGGGGTGAATATCCGGGTAAAATCGTTGAACTAGAGAAGGATTAAAATCGATGTTTTCTAAACTTTCTCCTTCAACACCGAAAAAAAAGGATTGTTCTTCAAGCTTAAGTCCTAAATTTTTAACAGCATAATCTACAACAAGTTCATTTTCTTCAGGCTCTAACGTGCATGTAGAGTAAAGCAATCGACCTCCTTTTTTCAGCAATTTGCTTCCAGCTCTAATCAGTTGGCAAGAGTATTTCGAGATGCCTTCAACGTCCCGTAAAGTTGTCTCTTTATAGAGAGATGGGCGTATTCCAAATCCTGTACAACTTGGGTCTACGATAACTTTGTCTGCTTTGACATTAAATTTTTGGGTAAAATATCTTGCATCTTCGAGGTAAGTAGTTACAAGGTTGTGTACTCCCATCCGTTCGAGGTTTTCTTTTAACTTTTTCATTCTGCGTGGCTTCTTTTCAACAGCGATGACCCTACACTTTCCCTCTGTTAATTCAGCTACTTGGGTGGTTTTACCGCCAGGTGCTGCACAAAGATCAACAATAATATCCCCTTTTTCGGGAGCAAGGTTGTAGACCGCTAAAGCTGCTGGTAAAGATTGAGCATAAACAATCCCTTCCTTGTAAAGGGGGGTGTTACGAATGGAGGGGGATTTATAGACAGAAGACATAGTTCTAACGGCGACGCCTTTTCTTTCCATGGCAGGTTTAATGATCATCTCTTTTCCATCCATCTCAGCCATCCCTTTTGCCACGAGAAAACAACGTTTATTCATCACGATAACTTCATCGTTTTTGCGAACTTTATCTGCTTTTAAGACGCCAGGGGCGAAAAGATCGGCGCCAACAAAAACAGATTCTGCGGCAAATTTATCAGCAAAAACAGCCTTACATCGCTCTTCTTTTTCTATTTTAAAGGGACCTTTTACTGTCACGAAAACAAGGTCTTTTAAAATAGAGTGAACTTCTGCCTCCCAATTTTCGCTTGTAAAAAACTCTTTAACCTTCCAAGAGTCATCTTTTAGTCGGTTAACACGGTAATTCTTCCACTTGGTTGGGGTTTTTAAACTTTTAAGAATTGCCTCTACACGCTTAAAACCGTAACGATTAATCCATCGAGTCACTATTTCTTTTTTATAATGGTGCGTTTTACTTAACTCATCGGCAATTTCTTCCAAATATTTAGATTCATCATAACTCAATTATTTCGGCCTCTAGTTTGTTTAAATCTATCAAAGCTATGGTTTTTTTACCTGTAAGCCAGCCGCAAGCTTCCCCAGGGTTTACCACTAAAACACCATCAATCTTTTCTATTTTAGGCCAATGGGTATGGCCTGTTACCACCACATCAAATAGTTTTGAACGTATAATGATATCTAAAAGTAAATTATTTTCACCATGATATATGGCGATTCTCCGGTTTTCGACGGTTAAGTCGGCAAGTTTTCCACGGATTTCAGCACCAATCTCTTCAAAACGGTTCTTTATAAGCTCTTTTTCGGCTTCGTTGTTACCAAAAACTCCTATAAGTTTGGCTTTTAATTTCTCAAAAGGCTTAGTGACAAAAGGAGACACATAATCCCCCGCATGAAGTACTAAAGCGACCTTTTCAGAGTTAAATCTTTTAACAGCAGCCTCAATGGCGTCCATATGATCATGAGTATCGGCGATACAGCCTATTACAACCATCAAAACTTACCTCCACACAATATTACAGTATACCATCCATGCAGGCAATCTTTTTTATTTTTTCTCATCTTTAACGAAAAAATTCAATAAATAAGGGGAATTGATAGATAAAAGTATGGAACGATGATTGGTGGGTTTTGAAAAATGGGATCTAAAATAGGTAATAAGAAGGGGGGGATATTCAAAAAAGGCGAAGTAACGTTAGAAGAAGTGATTGCAGCTGTAAGAGAAAACTCGGATTTTTATAAAGCAGGTGCTATTGTAAGTTTTGTGGGGGTAGTTCGCGGTGTTACAAAGGAGGGAGAAGAGGTTCTAGGTTTGGAGCTTGAAGCTTATGAAGAGAAAGCTGAAGAAGTGCTTTTAGAGATAGTAAGAGAAATTGAATCAAGGGAAGATATTGTTGATGCAAGGATCTTTCACGCTGTCGGAGATTTCAGCGTGGGTGAAGATTTGGTATACGTTGTTTTAGCAGGAGGTCATAGAGAAGATCTTTTTCCAGCGCTTAAAGAAGCGGTTGAAAGTTACAAAAAAAGGGCATACATATGGAAAAAAGAGAAAACAATAAGCGGTGAGAGATGGCTTGAAGAGTGATACTGCACTCTTACAGACCGAAGTTCCATACATGTCAACAGACTGTTCCATTTTTACTTTGTCGGCGGGAAGTCTCCCTGTGAAAGCGGAGAGATGAAAGCCGAATAATAACAAGATATTTTATAGTCATAATAATAACAATATAAAAGCGTAGGGTAGGGATTACCCGAATTTACGCCTGCTGAGACAGAACCTCTACCAAGAGAAATCCAGGCAAGTTCAGTCGTTGAACCAAGGAAGCTCCCTGCGGCGGCTGGGAGTAGTTCACTTGTGCTGAAACTTTTCGAGTGATAAAGAGAAAAATAGTTAGGGTGTGTATTCGAAGACAAGGACTTCTGTCTCTTCCGGTAGGTCATTTTTCGTGATTGTCACCGTGTTTGACCCCGCTTTTTTGACTTTTTTACCCTCTAAAAACGGCTCAAGGCTTCCGATGCCTACGGTAAGCCCTGGAAGTTTATAATGCATGGGGACTACTATGTTAGGTTTTAATTGCTCGGTGACGATAGTTGCGCTCTCAGCGTCGACTGTGTAAACTCCGCCTACTGGTACGAATAAAACGTTTACTTTTCCAATCTTCTCTATTTGTTCTTCTGTAAAAGTGTGGCCGAGATCTCCTGTATGGCAGAACTTTATCCCGTCTAATTCGAAAACAAAAACGGTATTGTCTCCTCTTAGAGATCCCCCTTTGTCATCATGCTTGACAGGTACGCCTTTAACATGAAAGTTACCAACATTGTATGATCCTGGTTTGTCAATTACTTTTTTGTAACCTTTAACCACTTCTGGATGGTTATGATCAAAATGGGAATGAGAAACAAGAACGATTTCTGCCGTAACTTCAGGCTTTTTTAGACCGATGGATACACCATCATGAGGGTCTATAACGACGCCTAAAGTCTCCCCTTCAACTGGGGACCCCTCAACAAGCCAACACGCGTGGCCAAACCATGTTACCTTAGCCAAATTAACGCCCCCCTTTCAGAAGGTTTTATATTTTTTACTTTCACGCAATTAAAAACTTTTACAAAAAAATTGATAACAGAAAAATTGGAAGTAGCTTAACTTTGATCTTCATTAAAAAGCTATAAGAAAGCGGGAAACCAAACAAGTTTTACAATAGGTTTAGCTAGGGGAGAAAAAATGAATTCGTTAGAAAGGTTAGAAGCAGCTATGAATTTGGAAGAGCCTGACAGAGTTCCACTTTTTTACTTATATTTTGGAGCTGGACATTCTGTGCTCAATGAACTTGGCGTTACTATGAGAGATGTCTATTATACTGCTCAAGGAATCGCGCGGACACAACTGAAAGCCAAAGAAATGTTCGGGCATGATAATATTATGTCACCATGGGGATGCATAACTGTTGAGGCTGAAGCGCTGGGTTCAAAGATTGAGATAAAGGAAATGGACTACCCTAAAATAGTTGAATATGTTGTAAAGGACCCTAGTGATGTTGATAATCTAGAGGTTGCAGACCCTTTAAAAGACGGAAGGATGCCGATAGTATTAGAGAGCTTAAAAATACTTGTAGATACTGTAGGCAAAGATATCTCGGTTGTCGGATTCATGGCCTCACCGTTTACTATTTTAGACGGGATAAGAGGATTTGATCAAATTGCAAGAGATATGCTGCTGAACCCTGATATTTTAAAGAGGATGTTAGAGATAACAACACGCACTTGCATAGAATATGGAAAAACCATGATAGACCAAGGAGTAAATGTAATACTGGTAAAAGACGGGTTCGCTGGCGCCGATGTAATGAGTAGGACGCAATGCTCGGAATTCGATATAAAATACTTAAAACCAGTTGTAACATCGCTACAGAATTACGGTGCAAATGTAATAATAGGTAATGTTTCTAGTAAGCCTTACCTCGATATGCAAGCCGCCTTGAATCCGGATGCCATTTGTTTCGCAGCAGGAGATATAGGCGAAGTTAAAAAGCAGCTTAGAAATAAGGTGTGCTTAATAGGGAATGTAGATCATGCAAAAATGCCCTTCAAGAGCGCAAAAGATGTCGAAGAAGAAGCAAAGTCTTGTATAGAGAAGGCAAAGGAGGGAGGTGGCTATGTTCTTTCTACCGGTTGCGAGATTCCATTAAAAACCCCTACAAATAATGTTAAAGCACTGCTAACAGCGATAGAACGATACGGCGTATATCGAAGATAGAAATTATAAAAAGACAAATGAATCAAAGTTTAGTCTTGACCAAAGATGTTTAAATTCCTTGGTTCTATCTAAATGCTACAGAACCTCAAACTGGTTTCTATCAGTCAAAAGAACCGGAAAAATGCCCAACAACCCATAGGTGGTGCGGGGGATGGGATTCGAACCCACGCAGGCCTACGCCACTAGGTCCTAAGCCTAGCACCTCAAACCTCGTGTTTATCTTTTTTTTGGTTTGGCCGGACTCGGTCACCCCCGCCGCTCAAAAACGCCCCTAAAAGCCTCTACAAGCCGTTTTAGAGACTTTGAACCTTTGAGGGTGTTTTCTTTAGATCGTAGACGGTTGAAGGTAGAAAGTCCTTTATTGTTTATAAAATCTACGACAAAGCATAGCGGCTGTTTGCGTCTAGTGCTACGACTTTCATGTAGTTCTTCAGCGTTTTCGAGGACCGAAACAGCACAGAATTAGCTACAAAAGCAACCAATCGGTTCTCATAAAAACAAAATAAAAAGAACACAACCCCTAAAAACAAAAACAAGAATAAACCCATTACAAAAAAGAAACCAAAAACAAGAAAAAAAAGAAAAAAGCAAAACAAAGAAAAGAAAAAAAGTCACCTCCGCCTGTAAAAAACGCTTCATAGCGATGTTAAAAGTCGAGGGATTATGGAAGGAATGTTGGTGCCGCGGAGGGGATTTTCGCCATATTCTACGTTAGAAAGGTTTTAGTGATTACGGTTTCGAACCCCTGTCGCGAGGGCGAAAGCCTCGAATGCTTGGCTTAACCCTCTCCAAAACTACTAGTTGAGAGTCTGGCTACACTACCGCGGCACTTAGGGTTAATTAGGTTTTGAAATCTTTTACGTAACATATTTATCTACTTTTCTTTTTATAAATTTTTCAAAAGGATAAAGGATAAAAAGTAGTTGATCCTACTTATTTTTTGAATTACTAAAGGCTTTGAAGATGCCTGTTGAGTTTTCCGAGGGCCCGTAGCTCAGCCTGGTAGAGCGGCAGGCTCATAATTCCAGTCGATATGAGAAACCTGTTAGTCAAGGGTTCAAATCCCTTCGGGCCCACCAATTTTTAAAATGAAAAGAGGGAGAAAATTATTTGTTCTTCAAGAAGTTATAAAAGACATCCTAGTTGAAGATTGAGGGGTGAGAGGGAAGCAAGATAGTAATTTAAAGGGTTATTTTTCGTTTTTTTGGTTGTTTTTTGAAATTGACAAAAATAGTGAGCCTAAAAAGACTGCTAAAATCTCTATGAGAAGGCGGGTCATTACAGTTAATAGTATTCCTGCGGTGGCTATTACCTCGCCTATTCCTCCGATTTTTGCTAGTACTAAGATTGCCATTACCGCGCCTGCCCCCAGTTCACCTGGTCCTGAGGAGACTCCTACGAAATTACTTAAACCTATGGCAAATATTAGAATTTTGAGGGACGCTTGTACGTCGAATGCTAAAAGGGCGAAGTATAATACTAGTATTTCTATTGCCCATCTGATTCCTGTTAGAAAAGTTGCTGTTATCAAGGGCTTTCGATCGAGATGTATATATTGCTTTATTGCACGGTAATATCTTTCAACCACGTTCAGGATTTTTTCGGCTATTTTTTTTCCTATTTTACCTAGTTTACTGAAGACTTTAGCTAGTTTTTCAAAGAACGCTTTCCCTAATCTTTCCCACAAGAGAGCAAGGAGGATGAAGGACCATATTGCGAAAGCGATTGCTGCTGCCACTGTGAATAAACCCCACTCAGCAGCGTATTCTTTACCAGCAGTTAAGAAGAAAAATATGACCATTAATCCTATCGCTATGCAGTCTAAAAGACGGTAGATGAAAATGGCTGCGCCTACGTCTCCAAATTTCATTTTTAAAAGTCTACGTTTGACTTCAACCTTTCCTACTTCTCCTAGTGTTGGAGGGGATGCGACAGTCAAACTATAACAGAAAAAATAAACAGGCAGGAAGTTAGTTAGATTTAGATTTTTGTTTATTGCATTGAAAAGTTTGTAAGATCGATAGCCTTTTGTCAGGAGTCTTAGTGTCGCAAAAGTGAGGACTAGGACTACAAATTTTATTTCCGCTTCTTTAAAGACGTTAATTAGTTTCGATGGACCAACCTTCCAAATGACGAGGGAGAGAAGAAAGACAGTTATTAAAATAGCCATTTTACGATAGCTTTTCTGTTCTTCGTAAGTGTTTTCGGGCAGAAAGTTCATAGTGTATGCTCCGTTTCAAAAGTTTAAAGTATCTTTTCCTAGAGTCGAAAAGATTAGTGGTCGATATTATTTGATTTATAATAGGATATTGTTAGTAATAAGTTTTTGAGAGGAGATTATGAAAAAAGTGGAATGGTTTTTAATGGTTATTATTTTTATTTTTTTAGGTGATTGGGGGAAATGTTGAGGCGTCGGCAGGAGCTTGAGATATTTTTGGAAAAGCTTAAGAGTTATCCGGATCCTAAGCTTGTTTTTGAGCAGTATACTACGCCTGCGAGGGTTGTTGCTAATGTTGTTTGGGAGATGGTTTTGAGGGGGGATTTGCCTTGTTATTCTGTTGTTGATTTGGGTTGTGGTACTGGGAGGTTTGGTATTGCTTGTGCTTTGATGGGGGCTGAAAAGGTCGTGGGCATCGATATTGATAGAGACGCTGTTTTTTTAGCGGTTGAAAATAGTAAGATAACAGAGGTGGAAAGAAAGGTTAAGTGGGTGGTAGGGGATATTGATGCGGTGAGAGGAAAGTTTGATTTAGCGGTTATGAATCCTCCTTTTGGGATAAAAGGGGTTGAACGGGATAAGCGTTTCGTTTTGAAGGGTTTGGAGCTAGCTCCGGTTGTTTATTCTTTGCATTTGGCCGGTGAAAAAACCCGAAAGTTTTTGAATAGGCTTGCTAAATCTTATAATGCAGTTGTAACGGAGATATTGAGAATGGAGTTTGAAATCCCGAAAACGTACAAGTTTCACCGGAAAAAATGGCACGTGATAAATGTGGATATGTTCAGAATTCAAAGAATTGAAACATTAAAAAACATTTAAGCTTTTATTTTGAATTGAGAATTTCTGTGGACGGGGTTGTTTAAGGTTTTTATTGCAACGAGGAGGTTGCTTTGTCCATGAATAGAAAAGAAAACGAGGAAAATAAAGGAAAACGAGGAAAAATAGAGAGATTTGTTTTGCCCGGCGATTTGTTAGGAGTTATTGAGGAGTTTGTTCCTGGAGATAACTGTTACGTAGAGGACGGAAAAATCTATTCTAACATCGCTGGATATTTATTAGTTGATAAGGCTAAACATAGAGCAAACATTATCCCTGGAAATCCGCGACAAAAACTTCCTAAAGTAGGAGATAAGGTTGCAGGTATAATTACATCCACTATGAGAGATTCAGCGACTATAGAGTTTTCCATGGTAAATGAGGAAAATATAGGGTTACCTTTTACAGGATTGGTGCATGTAAGCCAAATTTCTAAAAAGTTTGTTGAAGATGTTTTCGCAGCAATGCGGCGAGGGGACATTATAAGGGCAAGAATAATTGATGTAAAGTTTTTGCCTTTTCAATTGGCTACTAACGAGGGAGATTTAGGGGTGATAAGAGCGCATTGTACTAAGTGTGGTGAACCCTTAGTTAAGATGGAGAGAGACCTGCTCGAGTGTCCCGCTTGCGGTTTAAAGGAGAAAAGGAAGTTAGCGAAAGATTATATCCAGCCTCGCTTTTCCACAAAAGATAAACACCACAACTAGTCCTATATTACTTTTTTCTTAAAGCTTTTTTATAGAAGGGTATCTTTTAATGGGACAATTTGGAAAAAAACATTTAAACATCTCAATAAAGAGCCAGAAAGAGTTAGAGATGTTTATTGATTTTATAACTAAGACGATTAAATACTGTAATTTTTCCCTTAAAACTAAAGGTTTTAACTGCAAAATATCGATCTTGGGGGATAAAGCTGCTCAAAAATTGGCTATAACGACGATTAGAAAGATTCATTCAAATATCAAAAAAGCACTCTATCCTTCAGCAGAGGGTACTTATGCGTATAGTAGTCAGTTGTTGGCTAAAGTAGTTGGTTTCCCCGTTTCTCAGGAAATGCTGGTAGAGGTTTTGCAGAGGAAAGGTTTCAGAACCCATATCAAAAAAGATATTTTGGTCACTAATTTGGATTTAAACGGCGTGAAAGAAGAAGCGCAAGACTTATGGAGTAACATAAACTTCTTCAATAATCTAAATATGGCCAGATCCTTAAGACACACCTTAGCAATCGCCGCCACCGTTATGGAATTATCACCCCAATTTATGGCTGAAATGGCTACGGAAAAAAGTTTAATAAAAACTTTAAATGGAAAATATTATTTGAAAGTAAACCCCCAACAAGCTCTAGAAGAACTTTTAGCTGAAAAAAGCCAAAACGAAGCAAAAATCAGGCAAAGAAGTGAAAAAACATGATGATAAAACAGTTAAAACTCGAAGAAAAAATGATTGAAATCGTGATTGAAGGAGAGGGACACACCTTTCTTAATATTTTAACCCAAACACTCCAAGAAAATCCAGACGTGAACTTTGCAGCTTACATAATAGACCATCCAAAGATAAGCCATCCACGGCTAGTAGTTTCTGTAAGCGATGGAACCCCCTTCGAAGCTATAATGGAAGCTACTAAAAAATTGGAAGAAAAAAGCCAAGAATTTATTGAAAAATTTACAGAAGCATTCAAAAAATACAAAGATAAAAAGGAAGAGTAAAAAGGAAAATTAGAGAGGAAAGGTTCCTGAGAGGTTACATATTTTGCCTAAAACTTCGAAGGGAGACAATGATAAAAGCGGGGAGTACTTAACTTCAGGCTGGGAAAATTACCTCAAAAAATTTAGATCTTTCCGTAAGATCCTTAAAAATAAAAATTTAGCACGATTAGGAGATGCCTTAATTAATTTTGCATATTCCCTAGCTAAATCAAGAATAGAAGGGATCCCGACAGGGGTAAAGGTGCAAGATAAAGCCCTAGCAGAAGCAATAAGAAAAACGAAGTTGAAGAAAGTTTTGCCTCTAAGAAGCAAAGAAGATGCGCTAGGAGACGCCGTAGAAGCCCTATGCGCTTACACCTGGTTAAACCAAACGATCACAATTGAAGAAATGGTTGAAACACTACAAAACGCCCTCCAAGGAGAAGACATGACGCACCCAAGACTGGAAAAAAAAGCTTGCACAAAAGCCTTCAACGAACTACTAAACAAAATAGTCACCAGACACGAAAATTTAGAAAAAAAGATTATACAACCACAACAACAACAAAAATCATAGAAAAAATAAAGAGATTGCAGGGGCAGAAATCATGAACCCTGAACTACCCACCATACACCTAGATAAGAAAGGATTACGTGTCTTAGGAATCGCTGAAAGCTTCTATAAAGAAAAGGGAGGCAAATCAGTTCTCGCAGGAGTTGTGATGCGAGCAGACAAAAACATCATAGATGGCACTACTTTCACCAAGATAACAGTAGGGGGCATGGATGCAACTGAAGGAGCTTTAAAAATTTGGAACCAATTAAAAAGACCAGATATAAACGCGATATTTTTAAACGGCTGTGTTATCGCCATGTTCAACATAATTGATTTAGAAGAGGTTTGGAAGAAAACCGAAAAACCGCTAATATGCATTACCTACGAAGAAAGTGAAGGATTAGAAAAATACCTAGAAGAATTAGAGAACAAAAAAGAGAGAGAAGAAATATATGAAAAAAACGGACCAAGAGAGAAGATAACAGTTCACACAGGACACGAAGTCTACATAAGAGCTCTTGGCATAAATACCGACCAAGCCATAGAACTTCTAAATAAATTCATTATCCAAGGCTCAAAAGCAGAACCAATAAGAGTGGCAAGAATACTAGCAAGAGAAATACTAAAATTCCTCCATAACTCAAACGGGTAATAGAAAGAAGACTAAGCATAACATAAAAGAAAGAGAGGGAGAAAGCACGCAAACAAGAAAAAAAGAAGCGTGCAAATGATTTATTCTTTCTCTAATTGAGGCACAATAGGTTCAGTACGATACGAAGGATGCCACTTCTGAATAGTATCCGGCTTACACCGCTTCAACTCACGCTCAGGCAAAATAGACAACAAATCCCACATAGTAGTCAAAGTATCCTCAATCGCTCTATCTTCATTTCCTTGATTAATCATCTTCTGCTCAAAACCATCAGCAAACTCCAAATACTTCCTATCACGCGGAGTTAAAGCCTCTTCACCGACCACCGCAACCAAGTCACGAATATTCCGACCCTCAGCATAACCAGCATAACAAGAATCAGAAACCTCACGATGGCTTTCATGCGTATAACCCCTGCCGATAGCCTCCTTCATTAGCCGAGATAACGACGGCAACGGATCAATCGGCGGGAACAGCCCTTTACGATGGAGACCACGGTCTAAAATGATCTGTCCTTCCGTTATATAACCAGTTAAGTCCGGAACGGGGTGCGTTTTATCATCACTAGGCATCGTCAAAATAGGCATCTGCGTAATAGTCCCTTTACGCCCTATAATACGCCCCGCCCTCTCGTATATAGTAGCTAAGTCAGAATACAAATAGCCCGGATAGCCTCTTCTTCCTGGTACTTCTTCTCGGGCTGCGCTGATTTCTCGTAAAGCTTCTGCGTAGTTGGTCATATCGGTTAGGATTACTAGCATGTGGTAGTCGTGTTCGTAGGCTAGGTATTCTGCTGCTGTTAGGGCGAATCTTGGGGTGATTAGTCGTTCTACTGCTGGGTCGTCTGCTAGGTTTAGGAATAGGACTACTTTTTCTAGGGCGCCTGAGCGTTCGAAGTCGTTTCTGAAGAATCTTGCTTCTTCTGCTGTTATGCCCATGGCGCAGAATATTACTGCGAATTCTTCTTCTTCTCCGAGTACTTTTGCTTGTCGTGCTATTTGTGCTGCGCAGAGGTTGTGGGGTAGTCCGCTTCCTGAGAAGAGGGGTAGTTTTTGTCCTCTTACTAGGGTGTTCATTCCGTCGATTGTGCTTATTCCGGTTTGGATGAATTCTCGTGGGTATTGTCTGGCGTAGGGGTTTATTGGTGATCCTGTTATGTCCCAGTAGTCGTCTGGGACGATGGCGGGTCCGCCGTCTATTGGGTCTCCTTTTCCTGAGAATACTCTTCCGAGTATGTCGTTGCTTAGGGCGATTTTTATGGTTTCTCCGAGGAATCTTATGCTTGTTTTTTCGCTTACGTCTAGGCCTCTTGTGCCTTCGAATACTTGTACTACTGCCATGTTTTCTGTTATTTCTAGGACTTGTCCTGTTCGGTCTGTGCCGTCTGGTCCGGTTATTTTCACGATTTCTGCGAAGCCTACGTCCCTTGTTTTTTCGACGAAGACTAATGGGCCTTGTATGTCTGTGGCTGTGTGATATGTGCGGGTGCTTGATAGTTTGGAAGATTCTACCATTTGTTTTTCACCACGTAAAAATTTTCAAAAGTATGGGTTAGATTTATGATTGAAAGTTTCATGTTGTTTTTTTTTTGATTCTTTTTATTCTTTTTCCGTTTGTGTGTCTCTGTTTTTTAATTTTTTTGTGTTTTGTTTTTTTCAAGGTTTTAGTTTTATTTAAATCTTTAAAAATTTTTATCTTTGTCTTGGTAAGTTATACATTGTCGCGTTAAATTTTTAATGTATATTTAGAGATGGTTCTTTAAGGTTTTTTGGTAATTTGTTATTGGGGTTTTTTTCGTTGGTGGTTCATTTAGAGACTTTGAGGAAGCGTATTAGGTCGGTGGAAGTGCTGCGTTTATTGAAGAAGGAGAAGGGTTTGACTTATGCTGAGCTTTCGAAGCTTATGGGTTTGCCTATCACGGTTTTGAATAGGTATGTTAAGGGTCATGTTTTGCCTCGGGATGATAGGGCGCAGGAGTTTTTGAATACGGCTCAGCGTTTGTTGGATGTTAGGGAGGAGGTGAAGCGTAAGGTTAAGTTTGATGAGCATGGTTATTTTGATAATACTGAGCTTTTGGGTGATACGCTTCTTCTTCGATGGATTGCTCAAACTTTTATTGATGAGGTTATTGAGCTTAATCTCCCCCATATTAATAGGGTTTTAACGGCGGCTGCGGATGGTATTCCTATAGCGGTGCATATTGCGGATATTTTGGGTGTTGATATGGCCATTGCGAAGAGGCAGCGGGAGGTTGGCGTGGCTAGCTTTTACGAGGTGGAGTACATTCCAAGCGGGTCTGGGAGGGTTTCTACTTTGTATTTGCCGCGGGCGCTTCTTTCTTCTAAGGATAGAGTTTTGGTGACGGATGATATTGTGCGTAGCGGGGAGACTCAGAGGGCTCTTCTTAAGTTGGTTGAAAAAGCGGGGGCTATTTTGGTCGGTGTATTTATCTTGGTTGGGATAGGGGATAAGTGGCGAAAAGAGTTGGAAGGATTCGATGTGCCTATTGAGATTTTAGTAGAGCTTGAAGAACCTTAGGCATTATTCGTTAAAAATGAAAAATATGAGGGTTAGAAAAGCAGGATTTTTTCTTTTTCTGGTTTAATTAATGGGGGAGGAGGGGTTTTTGTTTTTTTTTTTTAGTTTTTTAAGGTTTCTTTTATTGTTTTTTCAAAAGGGGGGTTTATTAGGGTTTTTTCTGTGATGAATGTCGTTATGTATTTTGCGGGGGTTATGTCGAAAGCTGGGTTTTTTGCGGGGGAGTTTTTTGGAGTTATTCGTATTTTTTCAATTTTCTTATTTTTTTCTAAAAGGCCCCAGATGTGGGTTATTTCTGTTTCAGATCGTTGTTCTATGGGGATTGCTTTTCCGTTGGTTGTTTTTAAGTCGAAGGTGCTTAAGGGGGCAGCTACATAGAAGGGGATGTTGTTTTCTTTTGCTAGGATTGCGAGGGTGTATGTTCCTATTTTGTTTGCGGTGTCTCCGTTTGCTGCTATGCGGTCGGCGCCTACGATTATTAGGTCTATTTCTTTTTGGGATATGTAGTAGCCTGCTGCGGTGTCGGGGATTATTATGTGGGGTATGTCTTCTTGTAGGAGTTCCCATGAGGTTAGTTTGGCTCCTTGGCTCCTTGGTCTTGTTTCGTTGACGTAGACAATGATGCTTTTTTTGTTTCTGTGGGCAAGTCTTATTGGTGCGAGGGCGCTTCCCCAATCAACGAAGGCGAGGGCGCCAGCGTTACAGTGAGTCATTATTTTTGCCCCGTTTTTTATGAGAGATTCGCCGTTTTCTCCGATTTTTTTACCACTTATTATGGATTCTTCTGCTATTTTTTTTGCTTCTTCGATCATTATTTTTTCGTTTTTTTCGGGGGGTAGACTAATGTTTAGTTTGGCTAGTACTCGGTCTATGTCGTGGAAAAGATTTACGGCGGTGGGTCTTGTGTTTTTTAATGTTTTTTCTGCTTTTTTTACATGTTTTAAAAAGGAGTTTATGTCTTTTTTAGGCGCAGTTAGACATGCTTGTGCGATTCCGTAAGCTCCTGCTACGCCTATTGCTCCTGCTCCTCTTACGGTCATATTTTTTATTGCTTTGGCGGTGTCTTGGTAGGTTTTGGCCGTGTAAATTTCAAACTGGTAGGGGAGCAGTTTTTGATTGATCATTTTTACGTCGGAGCCTTCCATCCAGAGGGTTAGTATTTCTTTAGTTTCGTTGTTTGGTAGTTTAACAAGCATCGTATAACTGTCCTCTTTTTTCTTTCCTTTTTTCGGTTGTTTTCTTTTGTTATTCTGTGTCGCTTTTTTCTTCGGTTTTTTTAAGCTTTTTATTTTTATTTAATTCAAGTTCTGAAGCGAGATAATAAGTACAATCGCCGACTTCGTCTACCACGGCTAAAACTAGTTTTTTTCTTGATGCTATTGCTTGTTTGATCATGTAGTCTAAGTCTTCTATTTTGACTTTTTTTCCTTCTATTAGGGTTGCTACTAGGACTTTTGAGGCTGTTTTTCCTGGGGCTCCGCCGCGGGGGTAAAGCCTGTATATTGGTCCGAGGTCTGTGTGGGCGCCGTATCCTAATTTTACTATATAGCCTCGTGATCTCAGATCGCGGTAAACTAAGTAGTTTGTCCATAAGTTCTCTATTTCTTTTCCAAAAATTGTAACTATTTTACTTAAGGGCAAAGGTTTTTCGTTTTCTTCTAAAACTTGTAATTTTTTTCTTTCGACTAGGAATATTGCTTCTACCGGGGATAATTGGAGTTCTTCTGGGTCTTTGAGATCGCCGAAGTAGCCCTTTTCATGTAGAGTTTTTGCAAGGGTTTTTACTATTACTTTCTGTCCTTCTATAAACCCTGAATGTATCTCTTCAGGTTCTGGTTTCTCGATTTTTTCTTCTTCTTCTTCTTGTTCTTGTTCTTCTGAAGTCTCTTCGACTTTGGTTATTGAAGGGTTATCGGCATCGTTTAGTGAGGATAAAGTTTTGTTTTGTTCTTGTTCGTTGTAGCTCACTAAAAATCACCAGGATTTATAAGATCTTTTTTTGGGGGGGTGGAGATTGAAGTTAATAATAATTTATAAATAGGCTGTATATAAAGGTAGACAAAAATTTTTCTCTGTGGTTTTTTAGGGCGTTTTTTTTGGTGGTTTTATGGTTTGTTTAAAGGCTTATTTTGAGATTTTGAGACCGGTAAATAGTGTTATGATAGGGTTTGCCGTGTTGATTGGGGAGCTTTTGGCTTTTGGGGAGGTTCCGCCTTTTGATGTTGTTGTTCTTGGGTTTTTTACCGGTTTTTTGGTTTGTGGGGGTGCTATGGTTATAAATGATTTTTATGATCGGGAGATTGATGCTATTAATGTTCCTTCGCGTCCGATTCCTTCGGGGAGGATGTCGCCGAAAGAGGCTTTAATTTGGAGTTTTGTTCTTTATTGTTTAGGGGTTTTGAGTTCTTTAATTATTAATTTTGGTTGTGCGATAATAGCTGCGGTTTTTTCTGTGCTTTCGGCGATATATGCTAGTTTTCTTAAAAGTACTGGTGTTTTGGGGAATTTTGTGGTGAGTGTTTCTGTGGGGGTTCCTTTTCTTTTTGGAGGGGTGGCTTTAGGGGGGTGGGATGTTCCAGCATTGTCTTTGGCGATTTTTTTTACAGCAGTGTTAGCGAATATGGGTCGTGAGATTACAAAAGGAATAATGGATGTGGAAGGAGATGCTTTGGAGGGAGTGAAAACTTTAGCAGTGAGGTTTAATGAGAGAGCAGCGGCAAAAATAGCGGCGTTATTTTTCTTTTCTGCTGTTTTCGTAAGCCAGTTGCCTTATTTTCTTGATTTTGCGACTGTATGGTTCGAAATAACGGTTTCTTTTGTAGGTACAGGTTTTATAATTCTTGGGGTAAAGATTGTTAGAAACCCTTCAAAAGAAAACTCCAAGAGAGTGAAGAAAAGAGCTTTAAAGCTAATGGCACTAGCTTTGATTTGTTTCTTAGGAGAGACTTTAATTTTTCCAGAAATATGAATTTGATTCAAGCAATTTGAACTTTAATTCAAGCAATTTTTATATAAAAATTCTATTCTAAAATTTGATTAAAAAGTTTCAGTGTTATTATCATGTATTAATCAGAAAAAAGAGTGAAAGAGGATGAAAGAGGAAAAAATAAGGGCTTTACCTGATACTTCGGTGTTGATATCGGGGGCTTTTACACGCATAGTCGAGGAGGACCCGGATATCTTTGAAGAGATTCTTATAAGTAGGGTGGTTTTATCAGAAATAGAGTATCAGGCGAATCAAAAGAGAGCCACAGGACAAGTAGGATTAAGAGAGCTGAAAAAGTTAAGAGAAATGGCGGATGAAGAAAAGATTAAGTTGAGGATTGTGGGTGATAGGCCGGGATTAGACGAGGTAAAACTTGCGAGGGGGGGAGAACTTGACGATCTTATAAGAAAGGACGCGGGGACACAAGATGCTGTTCTGTATACAAGTGATCAAGTTCAAGCGGCTGTTGCTTTAGTTGAAGATACCAAGGTTGTAGAGATTAAGGCGTCTCAAGAAGAGAAGGAGATTTATCGTGTCGAAGATTTTTTCACAGAGGATACTATGAGCGTGCATTTAAGAGAAGGGGTTTATCCTTTGATAAAGAGGGGATCTCCGGGCAATTGGCAACTTGAAAATCTGGTAGATAAAAAGCTAACCAGGGGGATATTGGAAGCTATAGCGACAGATATTGTGAAACGAGTGGAAACAGATCCGGATAGTTTCCTAGAGGTTGATGAGGTGGGAGCTACCGTTGTTCAGTTAAGAGATAAGCGGATCGTGATATCTAGACCGCCTTTTTCGGATGCTTTGGAGATTACGGCAGTACGTCCTTTACTTAAAGTTACTTTGGAAGATTATGGTTTATCT
>Ga0209636_10001609_pt1 | contig 22875 bp, 28 predicted proteins | sample DeeMarSWOR152_54_FD_187464 | JGI IMG/M metagenome (GOLD analysis project Ga0209636, IMG submission 187464) | Marine sediment microbial communities from White Oak River estuary, North Carolina - WOR-1-52-54 (SPAdes) (version 2) | ecosystem: Environmental > Aquatic > Marine > Intertidal zone >...
CAAATGGCTAATAGACATAGTCGTAAACCTAAACTTCGACTTTGGACCATACACACTGCCATTAAGATCCGTCCACAGAAGGAAAGCAAAGGGCGTCTATCCGATGCCAATTAAGCGACGCGTGTAAATATTCTGAGGCATAAGATTTAGGCAAAAATTAAGCTTCAAATCTCAACGTGCAGATTCGATTGGTGAGTTTGGACTAATGAAACTGCTCCAACGCCCATACAAAAGAATCATTGCGATTTCTACCGTTCTAATAGTTCTAACGTTTTCAGTTTCTGTCTTCTCAGTAAGTGCGGCACAAAGTGAAGACAGAGATAATGTTGCAGTTCGCCTTTACAAAGCACTATCTGAGGCAATCTCTTCTAGAAGCACAGCAACCACTGAGTGCGCGTACATGCCCTGCATTGGAGACAGCATGTACCCTACGATAGAAGATGGAGACAATGTGAAAGTTCAGTTTTATAGCAATGAATGTCCAATCAATGTAGGTGATATAATCGTATATAACGCCTGGATGATTGGTGTAACCACAAAAGGCATGTGGATTGGCCACCGAGTCACTGCAAAGTACAAGCAGGGCGACACATGGTATTTCAGAACAAAGGGAGACAACTGTCCCGAGGCTGATGGTTGGAAAGTTCCAGAATCTGCGGTCTTGGGAAAGGTCATCAGCATAGAGCATACTGACCGCTCGTACGTAGCCACAAGGACAACGTCTGACTCAGAACGTGCAACGTATCCAACTATTTCGCTTCCACAAGGATCAGAGACATTCCTCTTAATCACAGGGAGCTTTTGTCTAGGTGCGCTGATAGCAGTGTTTGACCACCTGAAGCAGAAAAGACATCTCAGTATACTGAAAAAAGCCAATATTTATTCATGCTATAGTTGTAGATACTGCGAGATTCAGTACACATACAGGCTTGAATCCACCCGTGGAAAAATTGGACTCTGCAAAACACTAGACTTGACCAAAGGTTTCTGCGGATACTATAATCTATTCATCAGCAGCTTCTCAAGAAGAGACTGCGAACAATATAAGCCGAAAATATACCATATGTAAGTGAAACTATCGCCATTTTGATTGATCAGAATGAGCTGGACAGCAGCATCAAATACATTATGAATCTTTGGAGAAGAAAGAAGCGCGCGAAACTAAAAACTAACATTCCTTTGGGAAATGTTAGGAATAAAATGTTAGGTCTTTTTGTGGGTGTCTCAATTCTCGTGAGACAGCATTGAAAAAGAAAAACGCGAAACGCGCAAAAAATTGAACATTAAGAAATGGTGGGGACATGTCGGACTTTTTGCACAATTGGTTTTTATAATGAATTCTATGCAGAATAACCTTATTTCTTCTTTCGCGAATAGTGCGCTTTTGATTAATATTTGCGTTTATGTCTTGTTAATCAATAACTAAGGTATTGTAGTCTACTCTTGAACTATACAGGGTTCTGAAACGAGCGCCAAACCTTTCTTCACATTCCTCGAAAAAATATTCTGTGGGCTCTGCCCAAGAATGTAACCCTATTACGTCACGGAAATCTGGGTATCCTGAATTGTGTATATCTGAGATGAATTGAGACCAAGTATCTGCCCAAGTTCTATTCGGTTGCCAGAAGAATAGAGCGATTAAACTCCTAACATTTACAAAGTTACAGAATGCGTAGAAACGCCTTACCGACCTTGAATATGTCATAGAGCATTCTCTAAAGGAATTGGATAGCCAGCTCGAATAGCAATATGGATATTTTTTGAAAAGAACAAACCCTACCAAAAATTCGGTCATTCCATCCTCGAGAACCGAAAATCTCCTTCTCAGATCAAAGTCTGAAGTGAAAACAGAGAATCTATGTAAAGCTTCATGCAACATTGTTTCCCGACACCAATTGTTCCGTTTTAAAAGTATCTTATCGAACAGAGGACGCTGTATACCTCTGGCATCATGCCAACGTCTAGGAACATTCAAATACCAATCCTGTTCACTTAACTCAACAATTTTTGTCTCAGAAGAAAGGTAACGAGTTCTTATGCCTAAGTGTGTTGGAGTCCTAATTGACATAACAGCACCTCTACAAGGCGATTGCGCTGATGGAAATAAAACTTCCTGAATATCATGTATTGCTTGTTCCAACTTACCACTCAAAACTTGTAGACTTTCACCTCCCTGTGTATATTGACGTCCGTTGGAACAGTCCATATTGTCGATTCACAAAATACTTATCTGTTAAGAACCTTTATTAAAGTAGTTTTGTATACAGAAGTATACAGGTTGTCTCTATGATCAGCGAAACCTTAAGCAAGAAATATGCAGACATGATAACAAAGGAAGACGCTAACTACGTAGTCTTTTCTCTGCTTGGGACTGAGAAACTTGCAGAGACAGCCAGAAGATGTGGTTTAACAAGAAGAACTCTCTATAAACTGAAAGAGAGGAAATATATCCAATCCAGAACGAAGATGAAAATTCTGAAAGCATCCATAGAAACAAGCCCGGATGAAACTTTTGGCTTCCTTGTTAAAAGGAGTAAAGATAAGGCTGCTAGCATTTTGATGATTTATCTTTCCCATTTATATTCTGAAGCAATACAGAAAACAAGGCCTGAGGAGTTTGGAAATACTCTATCTAGTTTCTTGGAAGCTAGAACAAAACACTTCGGTCTCATATCTGATGAACTTGAAAGTGAAGTAAATACAATGTTAAGGTATTTAGAAGAAAGTGCACAGAAGTTCGGAATTGAACTCCCTCCCGAACCTCTACACACAACTAAACAAGAGCACCTATTACGAACATTTCCATTCTTAGTCAATAGTCTCTATCGTGGAGAAGAGACCCTAAAAAACCTATCCAAAATATATAACATTCCTTTAGAATGGACACAAGCTATTTCCTCCACAATTGGAAGTATTGCATTTTCAAGAATTAGAGTTCAGCAGATGGAAGAACCAGGACGTCTGCCAGTCGCAGGAGCATTTACACATAGAGGGTTTGAAGTCAAGCGTACACCCACCTCATATCAGAAGTTGCCAGTTGCAGCTTCCTAAACAATATGTTTGGTGATAATCTTGTCTGAAAAGAACGAAAGCGAGAAAGTATCTATTCGGAAAGGGAAATTCCGAATCCTAAGATTCAGATTTAGTCTGCGTCTTAACGATGTGCTTTTTCCTGTAGATGGTAGCGAATTGGCTGAAGCTCTCACACATATTGGATATAGCGTTCAACCTAAACTTCCCCCTGCTAAGGCAAGAATGCGGGTTAGTTTTGCAGGAGAGATAGCTCGAAAGAATGGAACAACCATAGACGGAAACTCAGATAGAGGAATATTGGGTGTAACAGCGAAATCCTACGATTCTGCAATGGCAACTTACGATGAATTGAGAGCGATAATAAATAATGAGCTAAAAATAGACATAGAAAAGAGAAGTCGTTTTTTCGAAATCATAGCTGAATATAAATTCGATTCGATCAAGAATCCGCTCAAATCCATATGTAAAACATTTGGCAAAACTCGACCCCTCAAAGAGATAAGTGACATTTTGGGGCACAAGACATCTATGTATAGCATTAGATTGGTGTCGGAGGGAAAGATACCAAATCAGGAAGAATGGCTAGATATTACAATTGATCCAGACGTAATCAAGCCGGATTCGACTTACAATATTGTAGTCATATTTAGAAGTAGTCAAAAAGGGATAGTCGAACAATTCGGAAAGGATTTAGAAGCAAGACTCTCAAAAGTGATTGGTACTATTGAAAGCTAAGACTACACGCATATGAAACACACGCGCACGCTAAGATTATGGGTCAACAAACTTAACAGTATCCGACTAGGAAAAATCATTCCATAAGACTTGACCATAATGAAACCCATTCGGGAAGATGAGGATTAGTAAGAATCCTAACAAGAGCATCATTCCTCATTCTCGTTTTCTCCAAAAATGTAAAATCTCCCTCATATTGTAGCCGCACACAAACCCATGAATAAGGTCATAAACCAACAATAGCCTTTTACATGGGAATTGCTTAAACACTAGATTCCATAATGTTTCTGTCAAATGCTCAATTATTAGATGTGCATGGAGAGAGAGAAAGAAAGGAATTCTATGTTTGTTTACATGAAACTCGTATTCTGAAGTTCTATAACACGCGATTCCAGCGAATTGTTTCCATGTATATATCCATTTGTCTTTATCGCTTATTGGTTGATACGTTAGACATTGAACAACTTTATACTTCATGTTTTCAGACCTCTAATTTTGGCAGAGTTTTAAATCCAAATTTCTTGACAACTTCCTTTGGAGGCATCCCGTAATAGCGTCTTAATGCTTCCATACTCCAACCGCCTAATGAAGCTACTAAGCCATAATTCCAATTGGAAGCACGTAGCATGTGTTGAGCGAACATGTGTCTTGCAATAAAGTGGAAAGGCATGGGTATTCTAGGTTCTAGTTCTGGGATTATCTCTTTGTATGCTTCTCTTAGAAGTTTGTTCAATTCTCTTGCAGAGATGCTGAATAGTTTTCCTTGTTTCGGCATTTCTTCATATAAATCTTCAGTGAGTAGCTTTGTCACTTTGCGTTTTTTCTTGCCTTTAATAGACTTTTCAAACACGGTTATGGTACGTTCTTCATGATTGATGTGAGAAGTATGAGCGTTCAAGGTTGCCGTTATTCTTGATGCAGTCTTGTATCCGAATTTAGAAGCTAAGTATGCTTCATAGTTTCGAGCTTTCAACCATTTAAAAATTTCATGGATTTTTTCTTTTGGAATGAAAATGTCTGCATATTTTCCCGCGTCTTCCTCTAGCTCTCCGCTTATGTCTTCACTCTTCACAACAATGTTCTTAGATTTGAGAAAGTTTCTGAGTGCTAGTCTCCATTCTCTTGAAGGATAACCGTGTTTCTTCACTGTAAAAATGAAATCCTTTGCGTCTTGAATAGTCAAGCGGTCAGGGTGTTTTAAGCTCCAATCTTCAATATATTCGTCTTTTCTGATGTTTCCTTGACAGACACGCTTGAGATAGCGAACCCATGACTTGATTTTTCTTTGCTTTGCTCCTCTCAGAGTTAAGTCCTGAATCCATTTTTTGACGCTAATAAGTTCTTGAAAAGCTCCGTTCTCGAAAATTGACTTCTCCACTTCATCTTTTTCTGTCGGTAGATTGGAAATGATGTTCTTGCTTAATTTTTCATAGAGGTCTGGGTTTCGGTTGAACCACATTGTAATGCTTTCAGGGGTTCTTTTCTCGTTTCTTTTCATTAGTACGATGTCAACTAATTTGCTGGGGGATAGAGTTTTGTGTTGTAGTGCAAATTCGGGTAGGTCGCGACTAGGTTTGTACTTCATTTCTTCCACGTTCCTGTATGGTTGCGTTGTTGCATTGTTGCATAGTTGTTAATAACATAAGGATTAAATATAAATGTTGCGTTATACCATTGTTGCTTACAACATAGGATATGAGAAGAATGACTAACGAAAAAGGGATAATTCATGTTCGGATAGACAAAACTTTGGAAAAGAAGTTCAGAATAGAAGTTACACGTCTTTATGGTGGAGAAAGAGGCGCACTGAGTAAAGCTGTCAAAGAAGCTATTGAGTTATGGCTTAAAGAGAAAGCCAAATCCTAGATACTTGTTGACAAAATGTTTCTATCTCAGTCTATAAAGGCAAATTGAAGCAAGTGGATGACTCTTATTCAGAACACAACCCAAGACAGTTATTGATTAGTGAAGTAAAACTCATCTGCTATCTTCGCGAGTTTGCATACTCTCTCACGTAGATCAACGGTTTTGTGTTCTATCTCTGTTACTAAATTATCTATCTCGTTTGATGTTCCTTCGAACTTCTCATCTGACCTCAATTTCTTTTGAGAAACCTTTGACTTTGACTGAATTTTTTCCTCAAAGAGCCTATTCCGTTGCTCAAGTAACTCAAATTCCCTTTTCAGAAGGGCAAACCTCTCTTCCCAACGACCTTTGTGATGAAACATAACTAACTATATGAAATTCCTGCACAAAAAGCTAATGTGTCATCGACTCTCTGCAATGATGATAATATTTCTTTCTGCTGAGCGATACTTTTGAGTTTGTTGACCCAAAGGAAATGAGCCTTTGACTTGGTTGGTACTTGATCAATATTTGTGTATACCAACAAGCGGGTCTATGACCTACTCATTAACCGTTAGTGGAGTTGTTGAGATAAAGAAAATTCTGGAAGAGTAACCTAAAAACATCTCCGTCCCAGCCAAAAGAACAAAATATATCGTAGTGAGTATATTTAGTGGGAAAAACAATGACAAGATACGCAACGCCTGAAACGCTGAATCTGCCTCAAGGGGAGTATCAAATATCGATAATAGAGCGAGTTATCAAAAATAAATGGAAAGTTCCGTTTGTTCACACTTTCGCCGAATGGAGCGATGGGTGTCTAACTCCTTCTAGACGAGTCCTTTTGAACAGAGATAAGGAATTTTGTGCAAGGTTCGAAATAGATTTTAAAGCGTCTCTCAAACTATGGGCGAAAAAAACGTTAAACCGTTTCAATGACGCGTACAAGAAATATGAAGGTCTATTTTGGTTAATTGAGAAACTTCTTTGGTTCTTGTTTGCTCTGTCAAATTTTCTCGAATTATTCAAGACTAAAGAGAGGCTTCAAAGCTCAAAACTTTAGGTCAACAAACTTAACAGTATCCTGCTGAGCCATTCTATCTCGGCAACCAAGTTCATTTCGTCAATGCTCTTTTAACGTTTAATCCTCGATGTCCTCTTCTTCTTCAGATTCGCTGTTTTCTTCCAGCTCAAGAAAGTCCTCGAAATCCTGTAGATTTTCCATGGCATACTCGACTGAAGCTTCAGCCAATTTACCGAGCGTTATGCCCTTAACATCGACTAGGTATTGTTTCATGGAATTGTGGATGTCTTCAGATATTTTAATCCATGGCACTTTTCCATTCACCTCTAAATATTCCAAGATTGCAAGATTGGTTACAAACGTTTCTCCTAACAAAAAATGTATGTTTTCTCCATAGTTTGAAATGTTAGTCAATTTTAACAGAAAAGAGGAAAAAAGTCTTATATCTCTTGTCTCAAGATATGTAACTCAAGACAAAAAATGGTGTAAGCATGGGAAGGAGAAAGAAGAAAGTGAGGGCTCAACAGGAGAGAGAAGAGTTCGTAGATTGGGCTCTTTCAATTGGACTGGTAGAGGCTGTCTAGAGAATGACTAGAAGAAAAGTTATTCAGGTGTACGTTCCGAAGGAAGTAGAGCCTTTTATCTTAAGACTTGAGAGAGAGTTAGGTTTGAGTAGGTCTGACATTTTTTTCATCGCTTTCATGGATTATCTCAAAGAAATAGGGCTACTGAAAACGGGACTTCTTAAACGTAGAATAGTGTCTATGTAGGTTTGTCAGGATTCATGATTCTGAGTTTTGCATCTTTGGGGATTTTCTTTTCGATAACTATTGAGCTATAATACGGACAGACGTGGAAATCTTTGCACTTTTGCATACATTCCTCTGTTAAATTCACAAATCCCTTTCCCGAAGGACATATGATTTGCAGACCTTCCAAGCGGTCTTTATAAACGATTTTTTCAACTACCTTTTCAACGGTAACGGTTTTTGCGATTTGAGCTCTTTCTTCTATTCTGCCTTGATGTTCAACCTTGGGTTGCTGTTGCATTCTAGAAAAATGTTTTTGTTCTTCCTTTAGCTTGTTGTTTTCTTTCCTCAGATATTCATTGTCGGTTTTGTATAATGCGAGTTCTTCATTCTTTTCATCTATCAGACTCATTGCAGATTTCAAGTCAGATTGGAGTTCTGGCACATTCACGGCTTTATATTGTTCTTTGAGCAGGTTAATTGCATCTTTCAGTTCTGCTTTTTGTTTATCAAGTTCGACGATTTCTTGCAGAAGCTTTTCTTTGCGTTTTAGAGGAATCTTTATCTGAGAGTACAATGAGCATGCCATGCAGTGTTCTCTTTTGAGTATTTTCCAATAGTCTTCTTTTCTGCACTTTATGTAGTCTGGATTTGTTGGGTTCTCACTATAAAACTTGCATGTTGGAATTTCTTGAATTTCTCTCTCTGGAAATTCCACTAAGAGTACGTTCATACCTATATGTTCTAATACTTCTGTTGGGCTTTTGAGATGGTGTTGATCTTTGTACCTCCTGTAATTTGCAAAGGCTTTATCCGTTAGTCTGCCTTCTATACGGTGGCGCTTAGGGGTTCTCTTTGGCATTCTGTTGTTTCTCCTCCGCTTCTTTGATCCATCTTGCAATAGTTGCATGACTGATCCCTGTTATCTTTGACAGCTCTCTAGCTGAAAGCCCTTTTTCATGAGCACCTACCAATTCATCCAACAACTTTTGTCTCTTTTCGCTGTAGCTCTGTTGCTCTTGCTCTTTCAACTGAATAGCTTCCCTTATCTTAACAGCCCATTTATCGAGTGTGCTTTGAGTAGCCTCCAGCAACGATTTGGAAATATTTCGTCTCATTATTTCTCCCTCACCTTCTTTTAGGTGGAAAGTATTATATATTAATTAGCAATACGTAAGAATGTACATTCAAGACATCAGAAAATGTACATAAGGAAATTAGGTGTACCACATAGACACAGAAATGTCAATAACACTGACCACAATTGTAACAGCATTGAATATCAGTAGAAAGAACTGTCCCATAAGCGAACGCACCTTTTACCGTATTATTACAGCAGTTTTGTTCCATGAAACTGCATAAAACAACGTGTTTTCAGGCTTTACAGTCAAGAAAAAGCTGTAGACAGGTGTCTACAAAACAATGTACATTCGTATGGTAACTGTAGACAACATTTTTACACCTTCAAAAGCGTCTCAAAGAGCGTGAGAAAGGCGAAAATAAAGCCAAATTCGACTTATTTTTGTAGACAAAAATTCTAGTGTTAGTATCGTGTTAGGTTGAAAACTAACAATTCCCATTAAAACCACGTTAAAACATTCTCGCGCGCAAGTATGAGAAAGTTCATCGGGAAAGGAGACGAGTTGGAAATAGAGCTTTATGCCAGATGCTTCGATACTTGTGACCAAAAGGAAGAATGAAAGTCTTCCTTGGGAAGAGGAAGCCAGCATTCAGGGGAGAGTAAAACTCAAGCAGGAGCAGTTCAAATTGGATTATGACATCGAGAAATTGTCAAGGGCTTTGAAGTCAATATCAGAAACAGAAGATGCAGACGCAGCGGTTGCTCTGCTGTTGAAAGAAGCTGATGAGGACTTCCGGATTCTTTTTGTGGAGAGAGTTAAAAACCCTGTTGATCCCTGGTCAGGACAGATGGCTTTTCCCGGAGGAAAACGCAGTTCAGCGGACCAAAATTTGATGCAGACGATTGTCAGGGAGACTCTGGAAGAGACTAACATAAACTTGCTTGAGCGATGCCGTTTTCTAGGAGCAATGACTACCTTGACATCAACGCAGAAGCCTGAAATGAAGGTTTTTCCTTTCGTTTTTCTCCTCCAACATGAACGGTTAATCAAATTAAACAGGAGAGAGCTAGAAAGTTTCGTTTGGATTTCGTTGGGAGAGCTTTTTCAAAGTGAAGGTCGTGTCAAATTTGAATTTGGAGAGTATCCAGCTTATGTTGTCAGCAACAATGTGATTTGGGGGCTGACATATAGGATTCTTAAGAATCTTGAGTCTCTGTTGCGCAAAGAGATGTGAGTTTCAATGCTTGAACCTTTGTCTGAAAGATTCTATGAGAGGGAGCCGGCAGTCGTCGCTAGGGAACTGTTAGGTAAGAGGTTGATGAGAAGACTGGAGAACAGTTTTCTGGAGGGAATAATAGTTGAAACAGAAGCATACTACGGCTCAGCTGATCCAGCTTCCCGTGCTTATCACGGCATCAAGGATTATAATAGGCTCATGTGGAAAGAACCTGGAAGAGCCTTCATCTATAATGTCCACAAATACTGGATGTTCAACGTTGTAGCTCACAAACTGAACAAGATAGGGGCAGTTCTAATCAGAGCTGTGGAGCCTACAAAAGGAATTGATGTTATGAAGAGGAACAGACCTGTCATGAAGAGGTTTGAATTGACTAATGGACCTGGAAAGCTCACGAAGGCCTTGGCAATCGATAAGAGTCTAAACGGAGTTCCAGTAACTTCGCGTGAGAGCAAAATCACAATTGCAGACAACAAGATTAAATTCGAGACAGGCAGTTCTCACAGAATAGGTGTTAAGAAAGATTTGGAGAGGAAACTAAGATTCTATATCAAAGACAATAAATTCGTTTCAAAATAGTACATTTCAATCGTTGGCCTAATCCCCAGCGCGCGCCGTATGGTTTGATGCTGCAGAAAACGCGCGCGACATGATTATTACTGATGCGAGAAGAACTGAAATTCGAGAAATCTATATTCACGATTAGGTGTCGAGTAGCTGCCGGTTTGCATTCCGGCTGAATAGCTTTCGACAGGAGCGAATGATGAGAATAGGAAATAAACTGATATCAGTTCTGCGCGAAAAAGACTAAATCTCCTCTTGAAGGTTATTTAGCTGTTAAAATGTTGTGCATTCTCTTTGAGGATAATAGGGGCTTAAGGTTGTATGAGCGCGTATCATTTGAAATGCAAGTATCGGAATCATGTGAGAAATGGGAAAGTCAACTGAGTTCTTCATTCGAGATCTAGTTAATTGTGAATCATATGAAACGCTATGCCTGCTGAAAAGATGAAATAGAACTAGTTTCCACAAGGCTTATACATAACTTGCACACACTATAGCAACAGGAGAAAGGAGAAAAAAGAATGAAAGCTAAATCGTTGGGAATGCTGGCTATTGTAATATCTTTAATCGCTGTGTCAGTAATCATTGCGATACCAAGCACGTATGCATATTCATTTGCAGGGAAATCAGTTACATATAGTTACTACAAGCCTAATGGAATTGATGTTGACATAACTGTTGAAAGCACTGACAGCCAACTGAAATGGACTTTTGATTTCCCAATTGACTCCGATCCAGGCAACGGAAATATGGGATACGCGTTAGTCATATCAACTGATAAAGTGCATCCAGACTTCCAAGTTCACAACAATGACGGAACCTGCGCGGCGTTCCCGTGGGGAACACACCTGTATAGCCCTTGGGATCCAGGATTAGGAGGATGGAATGGGTGGCATACGAGTGAAGCGGGTTGGAACACACCTGCCACCGATGTTGACTGGATCAGTTGCAGCGGGGAGAGATCCCATGATGATAATCCTGATGGGATATTCACAGTTACAATAGATTGCTGCATGGTTGCAGAAACGATCTACTGGGCAGTACATTTTGGAGCAGGTGGATTCTTTGACTACGGAGGTCTTTCCAAATATCCAGAAGCATGGGTAGCGTGGAGTGGAGATGCCAGTGATTTCGAAACAGCTTCGTGCCCGTGCCCGCCACCAGTCGGTGGAATTTGGGTTCCAATAAACAAGTTTGAGTTGTTGGCTCCGTTGATAGGCTTGGCTTCCCTGATAACCGTAGCTGCCGCATCAGTTGTCTATGTCAAACACAGAAAGAAACAAAAAAGCTAGACTTCACCTCCCTCTTTTTTTGTTTTAACAAGCTTGTACGTCTTTCTTTGTTATCTCAAACTCAACTACCTCTCGTCATTATGAGCGCGGGTATAATCGCGCGTATGGAGAAGACAGAGAACAAAAATTTAATCAGTTTTCGAGTCCTTTTTCACGTGTTTTTTCAACTGTTTCTTCTTTTGTTCTTCGTAGTCTTCTTGTGTTATGGGTACTCCGTGCGCTTTGGCTATTTCCAAGCGTCTTTCTTCGCCTTTTTGCAAAAGTTCCAAGTCTTCGACTACCAGTTGCTCAAGAGCTTCTGCTTGCGGTATACCTTTCCTCTTTGTGATCCTGTCAAATTTATTTTTGAAATGTGGGAAAAACTCTGCTCCTATAGGGCGGAATCTGTCATCCTTGGAGTATGTAAAATCATCTTTCTTTTGATCTCTTGGTTTCGCTCTGCCAATTGCTTTTTTAATCCGTCGCGCGCGCAAAAAGCTTCCGGAAAAATGAAGACTTTCCGACAAATTTCCGAAAAATTAATACATTCCCTTTCTTAATCCTACGTGAGAGTATGTTGGAAACATCTGAGACTTGTGTTGCGATAGTGAACGTCGTCGCATCTGCGGCACTACAACAGATAGTAGACCTCGATGCGATAGCGCGGATTTTTCCCAATGCAAATTATCCTTCATCGAAGTTTCCAGGATTGGTTTTTCGACTGAAAAAACCGAGGACTGCCACATTGATTTTCCGTTCAGGCAAAATGATCTGCACGGGAGGAAGGTCGAAGAGAGACGCAACATTAGCTGTATCTAAAGTTGTCAAGGCACTGATGAACAAGAATCTAGTTATGGTCAGGCAACCACAAACCGTGATACAGAACATTGTTGCTTCAGCGAGCTTAGGTCGACCAGTTGACTTGGACACAGCTTTTCTGGCTCTTCAAGGTGCTATGTATGAACCCGAACAATTCCCCGGGCTTGTTTATAGAATGGAATATCCGGATGTTGTCTTTCTAATTTTTTCCAGTGGAAGAGTGGTTTGTGTCGGGGCAAGAACTGAGGAGGCAGTCTATCAGGCTGTCAACAAACTCCAGCAAGAGATTGAAAAGGTTGACGCGATGGAATCTGCAATTCGTTCCCAGTGCAGAAGCAATGAAACTGAAAAACCCAAATACATTCCTACGCATCACATAGACTTAGCGGATTTTGCATCGCCAGACCCTGAAGGAAAGACATGTACTTACCTGCGTGGATTTTGGTGTCACAATAAGGCTTGCGATGGCCTTCCATGCCGTCTTGCCCGTTTAATCCAAGGTACGCTAGAAGATGGCGTACATGGATGCTGGGGGTTTCATTGGCAAGAAGGATGGTTCACAGCAGATACGGAAAAGACACGTAGAAAGTTTATTGATGGTCTCAAGACCGATCTTGACTGAGGCGACAGAGCAAACCTTTTGGTCTTTTTCGACTCGCGCGCGACTGGAACGTTTCTACAACGCCTTATACCCTTGATTGGGTGGAGAACAGTTGCCAACCGGTCTTGCTGGCAGAATAACTGCCGCGCGTGAGCTACCGTTTTTTTGATTGTGAGGCTGGTTTATTATCGTTCGATGGGGGAGCAGTTTGATTTAGGCTGACTTGTTGGTTTAGAGCTTGAAGAAGACTGAGAAGCTGGTGTCAGCGGGCTTCGCACGTCGTTTAAATAGTCAAATGCAATACGTTTAACGGTAGTTAGCAACATGCCATGATGAATGTAAGGGGGAGTTCATACGAAAGTTAAATGGAAGATACGGCATCGTATCAAGCCGGGGGATATAGGCTATCTCACCTGTCTTCACGGCATCCTATATGCAAAAGAATATGGCTACGACCAAACATTCGAAGCGTATGTGGCAGGTAGGCTTGCAGAATTTGTTCAATCGTTCAGTCCAGACAGAGATCGAATTTGGCTGGCGGAGACAAACGGTCGAATTGTTGGTTCCATCGCCGTTGTCGGGCATTCAGAAGTAAATGCTCAACTTCGCTGGTTCCTCGTTCATCCCGATTATCGAAGACTTGGTATTGGGAAAGAACTCCTGCAGGAAGCACTTCAGTTCTGCAAAGAGCATAAGTACAAAATCATATTCCTTTGGACCACAAGCGAATTATCGGTCGGGAGTCATCTTTACACATACTTTGGCTTCAGAAAAATCGAAGAGAAAACGCACGAAATTTGGGGAAAAAGAGTCACAGAAGAAAAGTATCACCTACATCTGTGAAAACGCGTGCTTTTCCCGCATGCAGTGTAGGCGGTGGGATTTGAACCCCGATATTTAAACCGACATTTTCCTCTAGTCAAAGCCATCATCTTCTTTGATCCGTGCGCGCGAGAGAGATAAGCCACGTATCCCGGGCTACCATTATGCGGTGGATAGGGCGAGGCTTAAACTCTCGGTTTTTCTTACCTAGAGCGCGACTTCAATGCGTGAATAGATTAAGAATAAAAGAATCTCTCAGGGACCACCACGAGTATAGGAACCCGCGCGGGCACGTCAAAATTATATATACTAAACATTGGGTTAGTTAGCAATTGGCGGATGACTTGTCATGTCAGTAGAAGAAGTTAAGGCACTTGAGCGTCGTTTTGTTGAGGAGTGGAACAAGGGGAAGGTGGCCGCCATGGATGTAATAGACGAGCTATACGCCACTGACTTCGTCGAACACGGTGGCACCGGCGAGGATACACGCGGCCTCAAGGACTACAAACAATCTGTGAGCGAGTTGTACAGCGCGTTTCCCGACATTCATTTCACCCTTGATGACATGGTCGTCGAAGGGGACAAGGCAGCGGTGCGCTTTACATTCAGTGGCACACAAAAAGGTGAATTCATGGGTATCCCCCCTACAAATAAGAAAATGACGATGTGGGGCATCTACATTGACCGCATTACTGGCGTCAAGTTCGTAGAATCATGGGTAAGGTATGATACCTTGGGCTTGATGCAGCAACTCGGCCTTGTACCCACGCCGGCTAAGAGAAGATAACCTCCACTTAACGGTCAAGACTTGAATACAAGTTCGTGTTCCGGTTTCAGCTTCCCCCTCTTTTTCTGTTCGGTCAATTTCTCACCTCATCAAAGCACGTGCTAATCAAGAATTTAAAACGCCAGCAGCGATTTCTAATGCGGCGGTTAGGTTTCCAAAAATTCTAGCAGATTCTTGTAATCTCTGAGCCATTGTTTGCCTTTCCGCGTTGTCTTAACTGCAGAGATATGAGGATTGGTTTTTTCTTCAAGCAGTCCCAAGGCAATCAGCGTCTTCAAGTGTTTTTCAAACCGACTATGATTGAGGTTGGCTTGATACCGAAGTCTCGCCTTGCTTTCAGATTTTAGGGTCAGCGTTAATAATTCAGCCCAGATATCCCATCGGTGTCGTCGTTTCATTCTCTCACTACACGGGATGGTTTTCTTTCTAAACGTTTTGGTGGTTAATATGTCTTAGCGCGCTATGACTCAACCGCCATATTGTCATCTCGCACAATCGATTTGCAAAAAACCTATTGCGCACGCTCGGGGGAACATTTAGACGACGGATGGAAGTGTGGTTCTGGACTGCCAGCAGTGTTAGGTTGTTGAGGTTCTCGCAGAGCACCTAACACGGGCTCATTTTGGTATGTTCCTGAATGGCTGCTAAAGAATTAGAATCGCTACAATCGGGAGAATAATGAGAAAGTTGAGTAATAGAAATATGATTGAAAAGAACCCGATGAACTTCGCTCTGTGCTCTTTGACGAGAGCGAAAGTAGCCGCAACTGTTCCTATTATGGTGAAGCAATTCGTCAGTCCGATCAAGGCATACTTCTTGAAGTCTCTGAAGATGAGATAGCCGGTTAACCCACCGGCCAATAGAGACGCACCGATTAACCATCCGATCGCGAAATACCACCGGTTGTCATAAATCACAACAGTCCGGAGAGCTCGTTCCACAGATGGTGGGGGTCGCTCAAGGTTTTCGATCCATAAATCGTCCACAAAGAGCGCTGAAGGAGGCGTGGTCGATTGGCCGATGATTAGGCCGTCAGGGGTCATGAACTGGCCGATGACGATCCGCGTATAGTCACTTGGCGTCGCATCGCTGTAGAATTGCTCTAATGACTCGCTGAAGTGAAGGCCGCCTGTGAAGTATCTACATTCGATGAAGGGTTCTAGCTCTGAATAGGGGTTTGGTTGGGCATAACCGACAACATAGATCAACACTGGGATTTCGGCGTCTCCATAGACGCTGGTAGGTTTCAATGGATAGTACAGTTCATCGGTTGGGAAGTCCACAAAGATGGCTGGCATTTTTGTTGCATCTGCTATGGAGGTGACCCAACTGACCACAAATGAGTAGGTCTTTCCCATGTACTCATCAAGAATGGGAATGGACCCCACTGGGACGGTGATGTTCTTCCGGTTCAAATACGCAGATAAGGCTTCTGCCGTGTCAGCGGTGACAACCTCTGTCACAATTCCCTCTTGTTCTATGTGGGCATGTATTTCGACGCCTTCGCCGTCACCAAGACCTGAATATCTCATTGTGTCCCAGTCGGCCATACTGGCGACCATATACAGTGGAAGGGTGTAAATTTGAGACAGACTCACCACAAGCGGTATGCTGGTGACCGTGTCTTTCGCGTGTTCAGCTCGTAGCAAGATGTCGTCGCCGGAGAAGCTGGGAAAGGCTTCTAAAATGTTGATCTTTACGTCAGCAGCATTAGCCGGGACGGGGACAATCCACACCACTGAATTGGTTGTTACTTCGCTAAATTTGACAGCCAGCAACAGTTTCTCTCTGCCGCCTGCGTAGTTGATCGCCGCGACCTGTGTCTCTTCGGTATGTAACGCAAACGATGACTCGTCAGTATACACAATGAACCCAAACCCGTCGGCCTTCACCAAAGCAGGACCTAGTGAACACCACAGAAGCACAGCCAGTGTGATTAACATGACGGTTTTATGCATGCTACTGACTACAGTGATTTGGATATTTTAATGTACTGTGGGATGCCTTGTCAGTATAGCCCGCGGGTTTTCCCCTATTCAAAACGCATCATCACGCAGCTGTTGGGTTCATGGAGCCTCTGTGAAGCAACGTTTCGGACTTGTCATCTCTTGCACGGCTGAGGAAATTCATGGAGCGCGCGGTTTGAGTGAGTCAAGTGGTTTGGAGGACTGTGCCGAGGTCACGGAGTATGGATGCTGAGAAGATGGCGATGTATGCGAGGTGTGGGAGTATGAGCCAGGGGGGTACGTGTAATGGTATGCTCAGGACGGTGGGGAGGAGTACGGTGAAGGTGGGGATGGACAGGATGAGGTTTGAGCTGTGTGATTGAAGGAGCATGGCTACGTCTCTCGTTCCGAGCATCATGATTATTGAAGCGAGAAACAGTAACAGTTCCAGTGTTACGTTTGTCTGGCTCATGATGTCGAGGCCGATCCCGTACGGCTGTGGGGTTATGGGTCACAGGAGTTGGGGTTGGCCTATTATGTAGTCGCCTATCAACGAGTGTTGGGTGAGAGAGAGCGCGCTCCGGTGTTTCGTGTTGACCAAGACCATAACCATCAGGGACGAGGTTTATAGGAAGTTGTCGAAGATCAAGCGGGAGGGGGAGAGCTTCAGTGAGTTGTTTGAGAGGCTGGCCGAGGGCAAAGATCCCTTGGACACTTTGAAGAGGCTTAGGGGCTGTGTGGAGTTTGAGGACAAGGAGAAGATGCTTGGGGAGATCTACGAAGGCAGGGCTGAGCGTAGGATATGATTGTGTTAGACACGGATGTTCTCATTGAGATCTTCGATAAGCGATCGGTTAAGGGCGATCAGGCTCTGAGCAGAATTGTTGACAGCGGTGAGGACATAGCGACAACCTCGATAAATCTTCATGAGATATTGTACGGCCTCCGCAAGTATGCCAAACCGGTCAAAGACATCTCGCTTCTGCCAATTCTTGGCTACGCCAAAGAAGACGCTCAGGTGTCTTCCGAGATGGAGCTGAAGGCAGAAGAGAGCGGGAGGCCCGTACGTAGGACTAATGCAATGATAGCTGCCATAGCCTTAAACAGGGGAGCCGCCCTGTATACCTTCGATCTGAAGCACTTCGATCCTCTCCAGAAGCTTGGTCTCCACCTTTTTCCCAAATAGGAAGATTCTACTCTTCCTTCTCTTCCTCGGGTTTTTCCATTGTCTTCATTTCGTCTGCTTCTTCGAGTTCTAGGTCTCCTATGGGTTTGGGCGGTGGCGTTGTGGCCATGGTCCAGCCTATCCACGCGCCTATGCCTATCACCGCAATGAACGCTATGAACACAGGGAGCCCGATGATCCAGAAGCGAACTGCATCTGTGTCCTTTGCCCATCCTATGTTTAGCATCCAGTCTGGATAGAAGAGGGTGACAACATAGAAGATGGCAATTACGACGCATAGGAGGAATAGTATGCCGCCTAATGTTTGATCTTTACTCATCGGTTTGTTCACCTCCGTCTTAGTTGAGTTGTCTTCTACGTGACGTGACGCTGAAAGTGTGTTCTGGCGTGTAGTAGGTCTTTCATTGTGTTTATTGTTAGCCATATGCCGTTGTATGGGTATCCTTTGACCATTTTTTTGTCCGCTAGGTTTTGGAGGGTTTGCAGTTCCATGTCTCCCTGGTCTGGGAAGTGCTGTTTTATGATTGATGTTTTGAAGACGTAGTGTCCTACGTTTACGTAGCAGTTTAGTTGGGGTTTCTGTTCGAATCTTACGACGTGTGTGTTTGCTGTTTGGATTCTGCCGAAGGGCAGGGTTGGCTTGGCCATTAAGATGGCTGCGCCCTTGTCCGCGTATTCGTATAGTTCTTTCGGGTCGTAGAAGACTATGTCGTCGACGTTCATGACGTATACTCTTTTTTCTTTGACGTGTTCTGCGGCTTTTTTGACAGCGCCGCCTGTTCCCAGCTTCTTTTTCTCTAGGGAATGGATTACATGGGGGTCGTCTGTCAGGTTCGGCCTGTCTGCAGCCAAGATTATGCTGTCCATTCCATTTCTTCTAAGCCAGTTTATTTGATGAGATAGCAGGGTTTCATTGTTTACCTTCAGTTTTGGTTTTGGAACCCACATGTCTGGTTTGAGCCTCCAGGCGCTGCCGCCGCATAAAATGATGGCTTCCAACTTCAACTCCTCATGTTGCGATTTTTCGTTTAACAGTGAAGATTAGAATTGTTCAATTTGAACTTAACGGTTGGCGCGCGCACGCAGGGACTATCACGCTTATGTCGATTACTCCTTCAACGTATCCCAAGCTTTCTCTCAGCGTACTCACGGCTCATCCACTTCCAGCTGTTCTCCGATTTTTCAATGAAGGCTTGGGCGTGAACGTTTAGGGCGAGTTTCCTCCACCCTTTTATCAAGGTCTTCATCATGAGTTCGATGATTATTTTGTCGCCGCGCGCGCGATGTCAGTCTGATGACTGGGGAGTTTTCTATTGTGCCATGTCAACGATTTGTGCTTTTGGAGCGTTAGTCTTAACGGAGTTTATTCCGTTCTTGCAGCTGTCTTTTGACTCGTAGGCTTCGCTGGATGCTATGATTTCGCCATTAGGAGCTTTCAATCTCCATCTGAATTTTCCAGAGGCATCTTTGTATATTTCAAATTTTGGCATTGCTGACATAAACTATCGCCGTAAATTGTGATGTAAACATACCTTAAATATCGTCTTTCACAAGTTCATATCAATCATTCTAATGTTGAAGAATGGAAATTTTCAAAGCCCCGCATGAATATTAAAGTATTCTCTAACATAATGATTGTATAGTGAAATCTGGTTTCGACTAAACCTTGACACATCAGCGAAATGATATGTCAATACGTGAAATATCACGTTTAAACCACCAATTATTAGGTAATTCTGTGGCTTAGGTTGGACAATAGATACAGAGACTAATTGTTGGCTTTGCTCAAACTTTTCCTCAGCAAAGACAGAGCTCGTATTTTCTTTCGAGCAGAAAGGTGACGGTAGAAGGTGGCGGCAACATACTTGATCAAACCTTCCCTCTTCTATTGTATTCTAGCAATCAGAAGAAATGTATAGAAGCTTATTCAAACAAACCATAATAAACTGTTTAACTTGGCACGTGTAATTGCAAAATCACCCTTTTTTCTTTTCTATTAAGGGAAAGGTCAAAGGCGCGTGTGCAAAGCTATATTAATCATTGTGAGAATTGTATGGACTGGAATGGGCAGCAGGGTTATTTAGTGCCTAGAAAGTCAGCTGGACCTTGACGCGATAATCGTGTTTTCCATTTGCATTACGCGAGTCTGAAAGAGAGGGAAAAAGTTTGATTGAAAAGGAGGTGGAGTTATGCCTTCACATGGTGCGTTATCTAAGGCAGGTAAAGTCAGATCCATAACCCCGAAATTAGAGTCGAAGAGTAGGAATTCTCACAGTCCAAGAGTTAACAACCGTAAATTGTACAATAGACGAATACTCCTAGGCAGAAATAACGGTCAATACAGACCTGATAGACGTCGCAGACGATAAATTGAATGATTGCAGACTATACACGCAGCTCTAGAGATCTTGAAAAGGATGATTTCGTGTACAAAGGTTAATAAACAGGGTTAAAATATAAGTGATCAAGCAGTTAGGCTCTAGAAAGGTAGACCATTAAGAGACGGTTTTACGTTTCTTAGGACAATTCTAGCTTGCAAAACAACCGAGGTGATGGAATGTCATATGGATTTGGAAGTAGCAGACCTAGATACGACGTGAAGAAACCAGTTGAACTTGACAAAGAATACGAAGCCAAAATTGAGGACATGAGCAGGAGAGGCGACGGTATCGCAAAAATTGAAGGCTTTGTTATATTTGTGCCAAACACTAAACAAGGAGAACACGTGAAGTTCAAAATCACAAGAGTCGGAAACAGGTTCGCAACTGGAGAACTAATACAAGCCTGATCAATGGATGCTGAAAATGAAGAATCTTGAAAATAACAGGTGAGATGTTAGACAATGCCTAGAGACCCAGTGTGCGGCGTGATTCTGGACGAACATACGAGCAAGTTTAAGATCACGCATGACGGAGAAACATATTATTTCTGCTGTTTGAAATGCAAGAAGAAATTCAAGAGGAATCGAAGTAAATTTACAAAGTGAATTGAAGGGGGGAGAATAAAACGGCAAAAGAAAAAGAAGAAAAGAAACTGGCAGAAAAAACTGTTAAGAAAGAAAAGACTGGAGAAGCTCCGCCGACTCAGCAAACCAAAGAGAACATTGTGTTTGTCGGTGGAAAACCACCAATGAATTATGTTCTAGCGACCATCACAAGCCTGTCCAACGCTAAGGAAATAATTTTGAAAGCTCGCGGGCGAGCAATCACAACTGCAGTTGACACAGCCGAAATAACTAGAAGGCGCTTCATGAAAGACTTGAAGGTAAGCAAAATCTCCATTGGAACAGAGGAAATGCCACCGAGGGAAGGCGAAAACAGACCAAGAATGGTTTCAACAATGGAAATAACGCTTACACAAGGGTAGGAAGACATTGCGAAACAAATCAACAATAGGCGAATATCTCGCTTTTCTTTCAGTAAAATATGAGGTTGACCCTGACCAGCTATTTCAAGCTTTAATCTCAGCTTGGGAAAATCGAATGTCCAGATGTGGAAACCTTTTGATCGCATGTCGCAAGAAAATCCGAGACAAAGCTATCTTCTTGATAACAAGAGGACACAAGGTTGTTGCGCAATTTCCCATACCAAACAATTTCCTTCTGGAAGAAGCTAATCCGATTGCACGTGCACGAAATACTGACTTGATCCAAAGATACTTAGTTAAGAAAACTAATAGAGAACCGCATTCTCTTCACGTAGCAGACTTAAGAAGTGGAATGAAGCGGATCAACTTGAGGGCTGAGGTTATGGAAATTCCAAAACCCAAGTCTGTTTTCACAAGATTTGGCAACTATGCCGCTGTAACCAATGCTTTGATAGCTGATGAAACTGGAGACATTAAGTTATGTCTATGGAATGATCAGATAAGCTCCATTTCGGAAGGCGATATTATCCAGATCGAAAACGCACAGGCATCCATATTTAGAGGCGAACAACAGTTAAGGATAGGAAGAAATGGGAAGCTGAGTGTAATAGAAAACATGGAATCCAATATTTGTCGCTGAAGTCATGCAGAGATTTGTTCATATCGAAGATTCGTTTATGTCAATAGATGCATTATAATAAGTGAGCATCGCGTGAGGTGAGACACTCGTTGGCAAGAGGTATGATCTGCGTGAGACATAAATGTGTGGAGTGTTGCTTAGAGACGAGGATGCCTCTTTCCAATCTTGATTTAAAGAGGATTCTGAAGCTCGGCTATAAACTTGAATGCTTCGCAGTGAAAACAGATGGGGGGTGGCGTTTAAAGAATAACTGTGGACGATGTGTCTTTCTCGTAGAAGAGCGTTGTAGTATATATCCCAATCGACCTGAAGGATGCAGGCTGTACCCGCTAGTCTACAATGAAAACCTAAAAAAAGTGGTGATCGATCCCCTCTGTCCCTACGGTCACCTATTCAAGATTCAAAGAAACGACGCCAAAAGATTAAAGACCCTCTGCGAAAAACTCCCGCGCACTTTTTAATAATTCATATCTGCTTGATTGCTCAAAAGAATAGCCATAATTCTAAAACTAATGCGCGCGCGCAGACTTACTTGCCAGAATACTTTTTCTTGAATGCTGGAGCGATTGCAAGTTCTACAGATAGTCAGTCTTAGATGACACTTACGGAGAAATCTACCACTGCTAATTAGACTGTTTTTCCATAGTCTTTAGCCACTTCGAACAGATCTCTGATGTTGACCCAACCATCTTTGGTCACGTCAGCGACAGGATTCCACTTCTCTGAGTGAGGATCTCCTGGATTTGGGATGTTTGATCCGTGACTGCCGTAAGCCTTGGCTACTATGAAGAGGTCTTGAATGTTTACTATTTCATCATTGTTCAAATCCACATTAATTTCATTAATTTCTTGTATGAGTGTGGATGCTTCAGTTAACCCATGATGATAATGCTTTATGTAACCTTCCCGTCCAATTATATAAAGCGTGGGAATAGCTGGCACGTCATATTTCCCACGCACGTTTGCAGTGTCTCTTGCCACAATCCATGTAATGTCATGATCATCTCTGAACTGTCTCAGGATTTCATCAGTATCGTAGTTTAGGCGGATAGATATGGAAATTATTGTGAGTTTAGTGCCAAATTCATTCTGGACAGCCTTAAGATGTGACATTTCCGTATTGCATGGACCACAACGCGACGAGAAAAAGTTGAGAATCACGACTTTG
>Ga0209636_10001610_pt1 | contig 22865 bp, 18 predicted proteins | sample DeeMarSWOR152_54_FD_187464 | JGI IMG/M metagenome (GOLD analysis project Ga0209636, IMG submission 187464) | Marine sediment microbial communities from White Oak River estuary, North Carolina - WOR-1-52-54 (SPAdes) (version 2) | ecosystem: Environmental > Aquatic > Marine > Intertidal zone >...
AAGGAGAACCCAAAGGATTTAACGTTCTGTGCGTGGTGTGGTGCTCCCTTGGCAGATTTACCTGCTTCAGCTACACTTGAGCAATTCCATGCAGATCAGAAAGCCCAGAAAGAACTTGAAGAATTGAAAGAGCAAAACCAAATACTCATGGAGAAGCTGAAAGAGATTGATGAAATGCTAGGTGTACTGCGTCAAGCACCTGAATTCAAAGACCTTTTGGAAGATGCTGCTAAGAACTTCTAATACTCTTTTTTCCAAGCGAAACTGGAGTAACCGCTTTGTTGATTGTCTTATTCATTCTCGTCAATCGTCTAGTAGTGTTTTTTCTCTTAAGTTGCTAACCAAAATACTTATAAGGCTATGATCAATAATATTGATAAGATTATTTATGTGACACATCATGATACACACAAGTTTTGCAGATAGATTGAAGGTAAGGAAAGAGATAGTATGGGTATTCTACCAGGATTGTCACGATAAGGAGGAGGTGAATAAGAAGCTTTCTTGTTATATTAAAGCCTTAAAATTTACTAAATTTGAGATAATTTCTGGCTTGATTGCCTTGGCAGGATTCCACGGAGGTGATGTCAGAAATGACGTGGATCGTGCCATTTATGCTTACTATCCCCTTCTTCATTCTTTTACATGTTAAAGATGTCTTGAAGGAATACAAGAATATAGAAGAAGTTCTACAGCAATTTCACGAACTTGTAGAAGAAAATAGAATAAGGAAAAACAAGGGGGCTCAATGATTGAACACAGGAAAACAACAAAAACACGCTGGTCATACAGATGTTTCAAAAGGTTGGAATATTCCAAACCTAGATTTGGACAGTGAAGTACAGAGACTAGTTGAACTGAATGAAGGAGTACCTAAGAAAACGTTACGCAAAAACTTACAGAAGAAATGGGGAGAGAGTAGGGTTCCAAATTCAACATATTACCACAGAATAAATACATTAAAAAAGAGACGTATTCTAATAGAAAGAAACGGAAGGTTATACTTATGCGGACATGTCCCAAGAGAGGTTTTAAGCTGGAATATTCACAATTTGATAATCAGATTCATGTATAAGTATGAGCATGGATACCTTGTGAGACTTTGTGATTTTCTTAATAAATCTTCCTTAATTAAAAACCAATATCGCAAGGCTATGGTATGGCCACCCAATACTATAGAAGGGTCTCATTCAATAAAAATAGCTTGTGGACAGAATCCCCTAACTTCTAAAGAAATTCTGGTACTAAGAGACTTGATACACAAATTTGCTGGTAAGAAAATACGCATGAGAGTAGCGAAAGTGAAGGGAGAACTTAACATTGATACAGAGCTCCATGAAAATCTGAAATATCAATTCTCGAATATCACTTTTACTGAACTAAAAACAAAGATGGGAAAGATAAGAGCATACATAGGAAAGAAAAAGGACAGAAAAGTATTGCGCATAGAACAGACGCCTTTCACCGTGAACTCTTTTGAAGAGCTAATTGATTGCATGGTTTGGATCATGGATGTTCAATACTATGTTGGGAGACTCCAGAAAACAAATAAAGCTTTTGAAGAGCTACAGGGTAAATATGTAGAAGCTATCAATGACCGCAATAAATGTAGAAGGCGTTGTAGAGAACTTGAAGCAAAATTAGAGATAGTAGAAAGCAATAATCCGAAGATTAGAGGACTACTGCAAACTTGGCAAGGGAGCGGTGCGGAAACAAAAAAGGATAGAACAGGTGACCAGATGTGACCGACACAGGAAAAAAACCATTGATTGAAGACCTCTTCAAATTGAAGAAATCAAAAGAAAGGGCAGTAAAAATCTGGTTTCTGAAAGTAGAGGGACACAGCAACGCAGAAATAGCAAAGATACTCAAAACATCAAAAACAAACGTATTCAACTATTTGAAAAAGATTAAAGAGACAGGTGCGGTGTTAACGAATGAAGACCTAGATGAAATGAAACGTATTTATCTTGATAGGAAAGAATTACTAATCAAAAAGGCATTCGAAGACCTTGAAAAAGCTGAAACAATAAATGAGCGTGTAAAACTAATAAGGTTGTTATCACATTTAATAGATACACAAGCAGATGCTTTCTGGAGAACATTGAAAGAAGAAAAGGTATCAGAAGAAAGCCCATTAAGTCTAGTACGAGAATGGGTATCAAAGGGAAAATTGCTAGGAGATGAACCTTAATAGTGGATTATTGCAGGAGAAATACTATAACATTCGTGAGGTTGTTGATTTTCCAACCACGTTACGGCATTTGTCTTTATACTCTTTTTGTAGTAGGTACATCATCTTCCTTTTCTTCTTTTTTTTCATAGTAAATTTCGAAAATCTTATAAACGACCTTTGTATACATTATTATGAGCAACTATGAGGAAGATCAACGGAGGTCAAAAATGAAGCTGTTTTTAGGCTGGTCTGGGAACAAAAGCAAAGAAACTGCTGAAGCTTTGAGTGAATGGCTACCTCAAGTTATTCAAGCTGTAAAACCGTTTTTCTCCCCCAATATGGAAAAAGGTACTCGCTGGGAAACGGAAATAATTCAAGAGCTTGAAGAATCTATGATTGGAATCATATGTTTGACGAAAGAAAATTTTAATAATAAGTGGGTTTTATATGAGGCAGGGGCATTATCAAAAATGAAGGATGCGTATGTTTGTACTTTCTTACTTGATTTAACACCTTCACAAATAGAACGCCCCCTTGGTATGTTTCAACACACTCGATTTGACAAAGATGATATATGGAAGCTATTGCTGACTATCAATAAGAAAGTTAAAGAAGCCAATGAAATCTCACCTGATGAAAAGGTTCTTTCGGGCATTTTCAACAAGTTCTGGCCAGACCTTAAAAGCAGACTTGAAATAATCGCACAGCGTCAATCAGAAGTTACACAACCGGTAAGGAGTGATAGCGAGAAATTAGATGAAATTCTTGAATTGGTTCGTGCGCTAACTCGACGAGGACGATCCGAATATTCCCTGACACCTTCTGGTCAAAAGCTTCTCAAAGAATGGGAACAATATCAGAAATATTTACCACTAGATTCTGTAAAGAGAGTGCAGAATGTAATGAAACAATTGCAGACTTTGATACCTCCGGAATATCCGTCATATCCGAAATATTTACCGCTAGATTTTATAAAGGAAGTGCAGAATGTAATGAAACAATTGCAGACTTTGATACCTCCGGAATATCAAGAAATGAAAGAGGAAAACGAGGAAGACAAAGAAACTTAAAATATATAATCCCAGGTTTTTGACATAGGATATACATGTTTGATGTACATGGGTTGCCAGAGGTTTAATCCTCAATCAATCGTATCATGTCTTCTATGATCTTTAGAATGTTCTTACCTTTCTCTGTGATCTCATACCATTCTTTTCTCACGGCTTTCTTGTCCACGTGGTGGTTGATGAACCAAGTTTATTCAAGAACCGAAGAATAGTAATGGTGCCTCTTGATCCAACTAATCTCAGTAAGTCCTCTTCTCTTTCTAAATCCATAACTATTTCCCCTGGAATGCTCTCTCCAACCTAACGATAGCCTTTAGAACTCTCTTTCCTCTTTCTGTGAGAGTGTACCATTCTTTTCTTTTTGGTTCTCTCCCAAGATGGTGTTGAATAATCCCAAGGGTGATAAGTTGCTTTATTCTTTCATTGATAGTTGAAACACTTGCAGTTGTAAAAAAATCCAGATACTGATTCTTACCTTTTTGTATACTTTTCAGTATTTCAACGGTGGCTGTTAAACCCAATACCCTGAAAAATTCCTTGAGGTCCTGGTCGTCTGTTTCCCTATCTGTATTTGTACCTTCGTCTCTTCCTTCGTCTATGCCTAAGCTGTCTTTACCTTTCATGGGTTGCATGTTCATTTCACCTCCGAAGTGCTTGAATCCCCCCATGTTTTTGGTTGAAAGGCGGAGATGGGGGAAAAGGAGGTGAACGAGGGTTCAGTCTCATCAATATTAACCCCGTGTACTCCCCCACCTCCATGTGTAGTATGCGAGTGCAGAGGGTCTGCAAAAAGAACGAAGGAGGTGAAATCCATGGAAGCAAATTCCTGCAAACCCTCTGCGATTTGTTACCTGTATAGCTTTACGACCGTTATATCTCTCATCCTCTCTGGGGTGTTTGGGTAACAGTGGAGTTGAATGTGAAAGCAAGGAGTCACCTCACCCTCGTGTGTGATGAACGTAATATTCTTTCCAGTTCCCTCAAAGCGTGCAATATCTTTGCACCCTTTTCAGTCAATTCATACCACACCTTTTTTTCATCATCCATCTGTACACAGCACTTGATGAGGTTGAACTCCATGAGCTCTTGGAGCAATCTCTTTAATGCGAATGGTGTGGCAAAGCGTGTCAAATTGTCTAATTGGACATTGTCATGACTATCCAAGAATTCAAGTATCTTCTTTGTTGATCTCCTGCCCAAGACAGCAAAGAAATCTTTCTGGTTCTCTTTCACAGATGCACCTCCCAGAACGGTTGACTCTTTGCCATACACTCTTCCATGGAATTTTCCTCCTTCATCATGCAATTCTTTCATCTCCCTGGAAGCTGCCCCATGCATCAAAGTGTTCTATCCTTTGAAGGATGAAAAGGAGAACTTAATCTCCAAGGGGGCTTCCGTGCTGCACAGGGCAGCTTAGTAAGGGTGAGAACCATGTCCTTCTTGCAGCTTGGATGGCAATGAGAGGATTGAACGTATATCCTCAAGAGATTTTATCCTTTCTTGGAGATTTAATGCAGATTTGGACACGGTCTCACCTGTTTAGTAGAAGGAGAACTGAAAAAAGGTCTCGAAGGGAGGTGAGAACCTTTCCTTTTTTATGCTTCCGGCTCTTTCCCTTTCCATTCACGGAAGGTTTAACCAAAAGTCAAAGGCTTTCCAGTCCTCCTTCCTGATCGAAATATATTTAAGGAAAGTATATTAAGTTTCGTCATGATGAAAGTCCGTGATCTGCAAACCATTTATGCATTTATGACACAATATATTTCGAATCCGAGAACACCTGTATATCATTTACATAAGACTAGCAGCCATTTCAGTGCAAAGAAATCAACTGAAAAACTTCTAAAAAGAGCCCGTCAAAATGAAGTATTAAAAGGCCCAAGAATATACTGCAATTCGGGTTTAGATGTTGAACTACACATGACGAATGAAGTTGATGATGTATACGAGCTTTTTATTGAAAAGAAAAACGATCAAATTGTTAGATACGCCGTAGCTTTCTGTGGTGAACATGCTGTTCTTGTTTTCAAAAGGGGTGCTTGCGTTCTCCAATATGCTGAAGCGGTAGTACCCTCCTTTCCTGCAAAAAAGACTATTGGAGAAATCAAATTGACAGAAGCTGGTAAATTGGAACCAGACCCGTTTCCTCATAATTGGGATGAATTAGACTGGAAAGTCTACTACCACATGAAAAATCCTCTCATATCATATCCAAAGGTTGCAGAAGCTCTGGGAGTAACTTGGCAGACTGTAAGGAACCGTTATGAAAGAATTGTAAAGAATTGTAAGACTTGGATTTCATTTTTCCCAAAAGGTTATAACAGCTATTCCCAAACATTTTTAACGTTTAAAACTGATTACGAAGTTGGATTACGAAAAGAGCTTCAAAAACTTGATCGCACTACATATTTATATAAATTTGGGGATACTATCATCGTTAATTTGTTTTATGAATTATCAATTGAGCACTACGCCTTTTCAAAATTAGAAAAAGAGGGATTAATACGTGATCTAAGCGCATCAATCCCAATTGAATGGCACAAGCCCGATCTACCTTTCAAGTGAGCTTTCTTAGTCTGGATCTCCTGGGCCAAAACCGCTTCCACCTTCGAGCGGTTCAACCTCGCCAAGTTGTCCAAATGGCCAACCTTTCAGAGTCTTATTCATATTATCACCTCATTTTAGATTGAAGAAAGGTGTTAAATTCTTTTCTACTGCATGATAACTGGCTATCTTTGTTTCTAATTACTGTTAAATATGAATCTGACTATTGCAGGTTGCCTTCACCTTTGCAGACCACAGAAATTTTCAATCATACCAAAGATGAACCTTTCTTCAATTGATATTACCCACCTTTTGAGTCACACTCCAATAGAAAACCTTTTAAACAAAGCTTCACTACTTACAGAGAGGATTCATTGTGTCAAATTTGAAAAGCAAAAGATAAAAGATTTTGTTAGGGAGTCTAACCCCATATAATACCCCCTATTCGGGAGTTTTTTTGTTATCTGCCTGTATGAACTATGGCGTCATGAGCATTGTGCATTTTGTCCAAGAATATCGAGACATGCCCCACATGGTTAGAAGGGGTTATGAGCAGCAAAGAAAGCCTTGAAGTTTGATGTGTGCTGATTGATACCTGTCCACCAGCTCATCCACCTCTTCTCAATGTGCAACAGTGACCCATACCACGACTGGGCCTCTTCATGCGTGAATATCTTTGTCATGCCCATGTATATATTATTTATGTGCATGATAATCATTCTATAACAGTAACAATTCTCTTTCTTTTTATATCATAAGGTAGAGCTGGAGCCACCACTATAACCAATAGGCCTCCTACAGTAATATTGGAAATGTATGCGCATATACACATATTTTATGTGTACAAAATTACCTTCTATGGTTAGACTTATAAGGGACAAATACATGCATATCTTATGAAGAGAAGGTTGAACACCACCCTGAGTGATAACGCGTGGAAAATCCTTTCCAAGTACGAGGAACAGTATGGAAACAAAAATGATGTCATAGAACTTGCTTTGAAAGGATTCGATAAATCCCACTACTTGACACGGCTGGGAATCAGGGACTTCAACGTTGCCATAAAGAGAATAAGCTTTGGAGAGCCTGGGCTGGACTCTCTTTTGGAGGGAGGAATCCCCAAGGGGTTTCTTGTGGTTCTGACAGGACCCCCCGGAACGGGGAAGACCACCCTATCGCTACAGTTCCTGATAGAGGGCTGTAAAACACAGGAAAAAGGAATTTATTTCGGATTTGAGGAGAACGCGGATCAAATCGCACGGCATGGCTTCCGCTTTGGTTGGAATCTCAAAAAACATTGTGATGAAGGGTTACTGGAACTCTTCGGTTTAGCCAGGATGAGCTTTGAAGAAATCATTTCCATTGTGGAGGATTACAAACCCCAGAGAGTGGTTTTTGATTCTATGAACGTGGTTACACACCCCAGAGAGTTCAGAAAAAAGATGGCGTGGAGGGAGTTTCTCAAAGTGGTAAAGAGTACAGAAACTGTGTGTGTGATGGTGACAGAAAAAACCCAGCACTACGGCAGTTTCCAGTTCGATGATTTTGACTTCATGGCTGACGGTATCGTGTTCTTGGATAAAATCCCACAAGAATCAGAGAAATTCCTCTTATGTGTAGAAAAAATGAGGATGACCAGAGCAAAGGGGCAGCCCATACCCTTTAAATTCGGAAAAAATGGAATAGAGTCCTACCCTACAGAGCAGGTCTTCACAAAAGAGGTGTGAGTTCCCTTTCCAGTGTTCTCAGCTCCTTCTGCGTCAAAGTTTTGGGATCCACTGGTATGAGGAGCATGCAGTTGTGGCTGGATACGAACTCGTTTAATGACTGTAAAAAGTGGAGCATCACGGTAAATCCCATCTTGGAAGCTAAAAACTCGTAGCCGTCCAGAAGTATCACACTTTTCTGTGCTGTAGAGATGAAGTGCTTCATTGACAGACTGAGCTCTGTCAAATCGGTAGTGGAAGTGAATTCCTTGGATGCAGTGGCACTCAACCAGACAAAGGGTGTCTCTTCCAGGTTGTAACGGTTCTTAACAAATTTCGGGTATGTTCGTGTTAGTACAAGGCCCTGAAATCCTTCTGAAAGCTTTTTCAAAAAAATGGTATAACTCTTTTCAGGAGTCTTTTCCTCAATTAAATATGAACGGCCAATCTCCACTGCGATGTCAGCTTCCACTTCTTTAAAAGATTCTGTTTTGGGAGCAATCTCTATTATCTTTGAGGTTAACAGCTCGTCGTGCAGTTGTGAGAACTCTTCCCAGCTCATTAAGGGGGCCAATTTTTTTTCGTGCTGCAGCACATTCTTTACCCGGGTTACGAGCTTTTTTGTTTCTAAAGGTCTCACCATGTAGTGATCTGCTCCCAACGTTAACCCAAAACCCACCTCACGTTTATTGGAGTAGTGGGAGCTGTAAAAGATAAAGTGGATCCCTCTCGTTTTGGGATTTTTCATCATTTCGTAGCACAGCCGATAGCCATCCATGACAGGCATTGCAATATCTGAGATTACGAGGTCTATCTGGTGATTTTTGAGAATTTCTAAAGCTTTCATCCCGTTAGAAGCAGTAAGAACGTTATAACCCTCTGATGTAAACACTTTTTCCAGCACTATTACATTTTTAGGAGTATCATCTACAATTAAGAGCGTTTCTGAAAGGGCTGCTGGCGTAATTCTCTCTTTTTTTTGGAGAGACTCGTGAGGCTGAAGTGAAAGCTCTGTTCCAATGATCTGCAAAAGCTTGTGGAGCAGTAAGGGTATGTCTATGGGCTTTGCTATGTAGTCGTCGCAGCCTGCTTGTAAAATCTGCTCCCGATCTCCTGCCATAGCCTTAGCAGTCAGTGCAATAATAGGGATTTTTGCAGTCTCTTTTATCTCTCTGATTCGTCTGGTAGCTTCCAGCCCATCCATGACAGGAAGCATGATATCCATGAGAATAACGTCAGGAATCAGTGTTGCCGCCTTTTCCACACCTTCTTTTCCGTTTACAGCTTCGTAAACAATGCACCCTGCACTCTCTAACAGCTTTCTAATGATGAGCCTGCTCTTGGGATCATCCTCTACGTACAAAATTCTGGGTCTCTGTACACTATCTTTTTTCATTTATCCTCCTCGATTGTTACTTTTGCGTTCACATTCTTTATAAACTTTTCGGTAAAACTTCTCTCCTCCTTACTTTAAGCTAAAAAAGCTAAAAAAGGTGCAGTCAACAGAATTGTGAAGGTGAAATAAGTTTTTACGAGATATGAGGTTCGTGTAATAAATTCTTTCATGCGTAGAGTAGTTCTTCCTCAACTGCCCGCATCTCTACCAGTTCTTCCACCCGTCTGGGTGAGGGAATCAATTTTTGTTCCCAGAAGTAGTCAGTAATCTCCTCTTTGTACTGGGTGTAATTCAGCACTCCGGAGAACCTCTTTTTCTTTTCCAGAGACCTTAAAATGGATTCCACCAGGTGGGACAGCTCCTCACGGCAGATTTTCTCCAGTGATTCTCTGTCTGCATCAGTTAAAACCAGGTTTTCTGCGATACGGTTCAAAGGAATTCTCAACCATATCTCTAAGTCTGGATACTCCTGAAAAAGGTGGGCGTACCTCCTGAGGACATCAACTTTGCTCTCAGAAAGATACACCCTAAAGTGAGGTCTTTCATGTTTTTTGCGCACACTCAGCGCTCCCACACCCAAATCGGAGGTGAGATAGGAAATTTCCTCTAGAAATGGTTTGGAACGAGAGGTAATCTCAAATCCACCATCGGACCGGCTGGACAGAGAAATGATATGCAGTAAAAGCGCAGATTTTTCTTTAATCCTCACCAGAGGGTCCAGATCCGACCATCTGGTTTTCATACAAGGAGGAATGCATGCTGACGATCTGTTCAATGTTTTCACTCTGTAAAAAGATTTCAGAATTTCAGTGATAGCTGAAGGAATGCGAGAGGTGGAATCATCAAATTCCCCAAAGCTGGTGTGCAGCCTTTCAAAGAGCCATCTCCTCTTCTTGGGGAACGTGTATAAGTGGTTCTTAGACATTTTGTGCAAGAGCTGGATGACAACTTTATCTAAGTTGCTGCCTGCCTGGACAGGAAGTTTGTATTCTGCATCATAGTAGGGGGTAACAGGTATGCCTGGAGGTAAGTGGTACTGGATCACGCTTTCTCTCTGCAGTATGTCTGATCCGGAAAGTTCTGCCAACCTGGTTAACGCCCACACAGGAATATCAGTGCGGCCTGTTCTCCAGCGGTGAACTGCATCTGCCAGTGTGTACTCACTGTTGTAAGTTCTGCCGTAGCCTCCTTCGTCAGAGGCAGCCTCTGCAAAGGTATCCCACAAAAAGTAGGCCAGCTCCAGTTCTCTGATAGAAATACCGTACCTCCTTCTCAAGGCAGGATCTTCTTCCAGTTTTACAATCTCATCCAGAAATAGTGAGTTAAAATCATATTCGTTCAAAGAGTAGATGCATCCCTTTTTGGAAATGATGTGCCGCTTTCTCAACTCCTTCAAGAAATGGTACACTGCGCTGGGACTTAACCCACTGGCTTCTATCAATGGTTTGGCTGGTTGAGGATTCTTTGAAAGCAATTTCAGTATTTTTCCCTTCTTTTTGCCGTACAACGCATCAAAGACATCTCCGGACGTGTTGTACTCCCGTTTGATTTTACCCACTTTTCTCATGGCACGAGAAAGAAGTTCCTTCCGCGTACTATCTTTAAGGGTGACCCTGATGAAGGGTGGGAACTCCCTCACCCCTATGCGTTCTGTTCTATACCCATAGTCTGTCATAGACATCACTTTCACTATTTTAGGAGTGCTCTTTCAGAGACAATCACCAGTACTTATGCGCATTCTTATATACTTTATGCGCATGAACTACCATTTTGATGGATGTATTGCTCGTGGATACACAGAACTGAAAATTCTGAACATTTAGAATTGAACAATAGTCTGAACCCCCTGGTTAGCAGTGACTTTTTGAGGGTTCTGCATTCTTGGAGTGGTCCATTGGTAGTTGATCAACTTTGTTACACGTGTAACAGATTGTCCTTTATTATTTGATTTTGTGATTTTTGATATTGAAAGAGACTAGGAATTGTTGGCACTTGCATTTGACAGCCTTTTATTTTCAAAAAAAAGTAGCTTTGTAACAGGTCAGGATGCTGCAGGTATAGAGAACGAGAATGTGGAACCTTTCCCTGGTTCAGATTTTACCCAGATCCTCCCCCCGTGGAGCTCTACCAGTTCTCTTGCAACGCTCAATCCGAGACCGGTGCCTCCAGATTTCTCAGTTCCTTTGCGGGCCTGCCTGAACTTGTCGAAAATGATTTTTTGATCTTCTTCTGCAATGCCGCAGCCTGTATCTTTTACCCAGAAGACGACTTCTCCATTTCTGTAGTAAGCACCCACGTTCACGCCACCCTCCTCTGTGAACTTTAAAGCATTTTCCAAAAGGTTTCTCACGATCTGTTTTAACCTGCTCTCATCGGCAGTGACGGGAGGCACATCCTGAGCAATGTCTGTGGTTAAACTCAACCTTTTCTCTGCCGCCTTCATGAGAAGTTGCGATGTTACTGCGTCAATAACCTCTGCAGGGTCTACTGGCTCTACACGGAGTTCTATCCTTCCTGCCTCTATCTTGCTTAGATCTAATAGGTTGTTCACCAGTTCCAGTAAATCCTCCCCACTCTCTTTTATCATTTCTAAGTCCTCTTTTTGCTGCGCATTTACCGGTCCATCGATCCCCAAGAGCAACAACTCTGCAAAGCTTAGAATACTGTTCAAAGGTGTCCTGAACTCGTGGGATATGCTGGCAAGAAACTCCGATTTGAGCTGGTTAGCTCTCATCAACTCTTCTGTTCTTTCTAACACTTTTTTCTCCAAACCCTTAGCATAGTTTTTTATTTCCTCCTCCATTTTCTTGCGCTCAGTGATATCCCTTCCTACTGACTGAAACCCTATTAACTGACCGTGCTCATCGAATAGTGCCCGATCAGTCCACTGCTGCCACCGAATTTCCCCTCCTAGCACAAAAACGCGATGCTCTATCGTGCCCACTGGATTCTCGGGATTTAAAGAAGAAAGATGTCTTTCCGCCCATTCTCTGTCCTCCTCCGGAATTAATGGCATAAAGCTCTTGCCCACAAGGTCTTCTCGGTTCTTACCAAAGTATCGGCAGTACGCTTCATTGACAAAGGTTAACGTCCCATCGGGTAAAAAGCGACAGATCAACTCTGTTTGATCCTCTACCACGGCACGGTATCGTTCTTCTGACTTTTTCAGTGCTTTTTCTGCTTTTTTGCGCTCGGTAATATCCACAAAGTACTCAACCACCTGGGTAATTCTTCCATTGCTATCAAAAATGGGATAAGCATGGACTTCAACTGCTTTTTCATTTCCATCTTCGTAGTAGATATATTCCGTCTTAACAGGCTTTTTTGTTTTTTTTACCTCTTCAAGGGGGCATATATCGGTACTGCACTGGTTATTCCTCTTATGAATGAGCTCATAACAGGGTTTGTGTTCTGATAACCTGTCAAGCACTGCAGCAGCATTTGCCATCACGACAGTGTAATTGTGAGCATCGATAACATAGAGGGGGTAGGCCAAAGATTCCAGAACATTACTCAAAAATTCGTTGTGCTTGAGAATGTTCTCTCTAGCCTGTTCAAATCTCCTTACAGCCCCTATAGCTGCAGAATTCTGCAAACAAAGGCTTTCTATACTATCAATCCCTCCTTGTGGAGGTTCATTTTTCCAGGAGAGTTCTAGCACTCCAAAAATTTCTTTATCATAAATTAAAGGAAAAGCTGCCTGAAAACCCTTCTTTGAAAAGGTTATCTGTCTGTGTACGAGAAGTTCATTCTGAATTTTCACAGTTAACTTACCCTGGGGCTTCTCCCCTTGAAAGCACACGAGCTGAATTTCAGGAACCACTAAGAAAAAGCCTGCAGATTGTGAATCGGTGTAGTGTACTACCTCTTCCAGTAATAGTTCTGCAGCTTTTTTTACACTTTCACTTTGCAAAATCCTTTCAACGAAGGGAGTTTCATGTGGTTTCGGGTTAACTTTGGTCATCAAATCACTATCAATACTGGATAGGTTATTTGAGCGATAGTATAAATAATTTTCTCACGTGAGGGGTTTCATCGTTGTGGTTGTATTAACTTTATTACACAAACGTTGTTACACGTGTAACAAAAATGGGACAAAAGCAAGGGGTTGTCAAATTCAAACCTCTGGGCTTCTTTACCTATGTTCTGTAATTACAAAGTTTTCTTTAGAACAATAAATCCTAACAAAAGGATTCCCAGCAAAAATCCTCCCAATATCCCTGCTATTCTAACCGAGTGAGTTGCGGACACGTCTGAATCTAATACGTACACACGAGAATCGTTTGATCCCACAACAATTTCTGCAAATCCATCACCATCAATATCTGCCACTGCAGGAGATGATTCTATATCTGCACCTGTTCCGAATATCCAGAGGACTGTTCCACTACCATCTACAGCGTACAGAAAGGTGTCATTCGACCCCACCACAGCGTCATAGTCACCATCACCATCAATATCTGCCACTGCAGGAGATGAAAGAATTAACCCTTGTGTTTCAACTTCCCAGAGAATGGAGCCATCCTCACCATTGAAAGCACATACTTTGTTTTCGGATCCAATAATGACTTCAATATCTCCATTTTGATCTATATCAGCGATTGCAGGAGACGAATGGTAGTTGCCATCTGCTGGAACTGTCCACAGAACTTTTCCTTTTCTCGTTATAACATACACAGCGGTGTCACTTCCAATGACAATCTCAGGGGCACCATCTCCATTGATGTCTCCCACTGCTGGAGAAGAGGTGAACGTATCATCGCATCCTTTCATTTTCATGACGATCCAGCCTTCGAGTGCATCTAACGCGTATACGTGGTTGTGTGATCCAATGACAACATCTAACTGTCCATCACCATTGAGATCAGCCAGCGCTGGACTTGAACCAATTGCGCCTGGTGTACAAAACTGCCACAGCACAGCACCATCTTCCCCACAGAGTGCATACACAGTGCCATCGTGTGATCCAACAAATACTTCCATCTCTCCATCGTTGTCAACGTCGTAGACTGCTGGAGAGGAGACGACACTGCCTATTGAATACTTCCACAGTAACTTCCCATCTTTTCCATTCAAACAATACACATGACCATCATCTGAACCGCATATGATTTCCATCTTTCCGTCATTGTCAACATCTCTGATGGCTGGAGAAGACAGTACGTGATCTTCCGTTTGATACACCCATTGTAGTCGTCCATCGTGGTTTACTGCATAGATTTTGCAGTCCCATGAACCAAAAACTACTTCCATCTTCCCGTCGTTATCAATGTCCTCTACTGAAGGCGAGGATTGTACAGGGCCGCCAGTTGAAAATCTCCATTTCTCAAAAACTGTTTTAATGTCACCTCGTACCTGTGATACTCCGCTGCGACATGGATAATGTCTGAACATGGGCCACGTACAAAAGTCTGGTACAGGTACTGTGGCTAATCCTGTGTTATTCATCTCTCTGTGCGGTTCAACAATCGTGTTATCCTCATCTACGACAACATAAATGTGGTGTACTCCCCCAGGGTATGTCCACGTCGTGTGAAGTAGTAGTGTTGACATACTCACAGGAAATTCACTGATGAGGGTTCCACTCTTTTTGGGGTTTCCGTCATAAAAGCACAAAGAAGTGGAAGGAAGTACCACATTAGTAGTATGGAGTGCTGCGTGTATGGTTATGGTATCTCCAGGGGCTGGATGAGGATCTGAAAAAGAGATATCCTGGTTCGTAATGCACAGATCTGGGAGGACTTTCCTTCGAGTAATAGTCATATCAAAGAGTGAGAGTGCCCAGCTGTTGGTGATGTGAACTGCAATCACGTTCTCCCCTTCAATTGTATATGGTGTAATATCGACAGGATCAACTCGTGTGTGTGTGCTACACTGTGCATTGATACATCCTTCTTCGTGGCAGTCTCCCCACTGTCCTACAACGTGTCCATTGACATAAACTGTGATACCATCATCGCTCGCAAAATCAATGAGCACTTGCGTGTAAATGGGAACAGCAAAGTGACGTCTGTAGAATCGATCGCAGTGCGTGCATCCCCATGTATTGAAGTCCGGGAGTGAAATGACATCCCAGTGAGAATCATCATATGCTGTGTCATGCCAGGTGTTCCCACGTGCGTCAACTGGCCCATTACAATCTACAGTGGGAGTTGAAGCTTTCCATTGTTTGTCATCATACATTTCAGTACTCTGGATGACTCTCATGTCAAATCGATGTTCTGGAGAATTCTTCACATAGACTGCAACCACATTTCTCCCCACAGTAATGTACGGTGTAATATCGATAAAATCCTCTAATTTACTGGTATCATACAGTGGAGTAGAAATACCTTCGTGGGTCTCCCACTGTCCTGCAACGTGTCCATTGACATAGATTGCACTGCAATTATTGCTTTTACATTCGATTAAAACTTGTTGTGTCTCGTAGTAACTCGTAAATGTGTGTCTGTAGAACCGATCGCAGTGCTGACCTCCTGTACTGTCCGGTAAGGTAGTGGTATACCAATGAGAATCATCATACTGTGGGTCATGCCAGGTGTTCCCTCTCCTGTCGACCGGGTTGGCACCATCTGTGACATCCAAGACTTTCCAGCGGCGGAGCACCTTGTAGGGGTCGTCTGCACACTCTATCACGTACAAGGCTGCTTCACAGTTTTTCTCACACATAACAGGTAACACAGAAGGGAGTGGATAGAATTCTCCACCTCCGAGTTCAATACCCCACGAAAAAATGGGTGTACCATCATGCTGCGTTGTCCCGTAGCTCCAGTCCACAGATGATCCTGAACAGCAGTAAAGGTCAGAAATCTGCATAGGCCTGTACCCAGTGATTCTGCCATATTGTGTACCAATGATCTCGTGTACTTGCCGATCATCTAAATCTGTAACAGGATCTGCCGTGTATCCCCACGGGTATAAAACCATCCTCCCGTGAGAGTGGTAGTCTAAAAATACAGTGATATCTGGGTGCTGTAGTATGAAGGTTTGCACTGCTTTTGTCTCAGGGGCATCAAAAGGTGTATCTCCACTGAAGAAGATACTGTGCACACAGGGTGAGGAACCTGGTCCTCCCCAGTGGTAGGAGTAGTTCCTGTTCAGATCAGTTCCAATCCCCTCTGTAGAGGGCTGCCTGTTTTTTCGCCAGTACAGTCCTTCACCATAGCTCCCACCAGCATCATCGTACACCTTTCCGTCCGGGTTTACTATGGGTACGATGTAGATTTCTCTGTTGTCCACTAGATAGGTGATATACTCGTATCCTGGTTTGCCGTAGTTATCGGTTACATAGTTGATGATGTACATGGCTACCTCTACTGTGGCAGCTTCCCTGGCGTGGTGTAAAGCGCAAATAAAGGCTTCGGGCTCATCTTCGTCTGTTGAAACGTTATCTGATATTTTGATACCGAGAATGTCTCTGTTCTCGTAGGATTCTCCAAGAATGAATACCTGGGCAATGGTGAGATGTTCTGATTCAATCTGGAAGAGTTCTGAAACTACTTCAGAGTAGGTGTGGTATCCAGGTTCCAGTTCGAGGAATTTGTCACTGTTGAGGACATGACCACTGATCTTGTGAGACCCTTCTGCTACAACACAAGTGCTTCCCAGAATCAGTATAATTCCAATGAATATTGAAATCTTTTTCATTCTACTCCCTCTTTTTCTTGAACGATGTGATGTTCACGAATGAAACCAGTGCAGGTGAGCTTGAAAGTACGTGATAGCAATATGAATAGTCTCTTACCTCGGGTCTCCTCTGTCCTTTTCCTAGAGGACCATCTGCTACATCTGCTTTCATCTCATTCCTCTTATGATGATACAAGTATTTAAACTTTTTAAGTCGTACAGGAGAAAAAATGGAGGTGTCAAGTTCAGATAATTATTCCATATCTCTTTTTATATCAAAATTCCCAAAAATAATTAAAAAAAACAGAATTGTTACACATGTAACAAATGAGACAACCACAACTAACTAGACAGGAGAATGAAAGTTGTACCTGCGTTAGAAATTCTAAGAAAGTAGGAGTAAAAGAGGAGAATGAGTGATGAAATGCTCATATTTTAGAATTTATTTATTCACGGAAGGTGGCACCATGGCAACTGTGCCATAGAATAGCATCGCGACTGATCAAAAGGTACTCTTCACTACTGGAAGGCTCTAAGAATTGCTCATCAGAGTACTTAATGTGGAGAATTCTCCTTTTTGCTCGATTATAATCCAGGGAGTGCCATCATCTGATTTAGTCATGCCAAAACCGAAAATCCAGTCACCAATCTGATTGACTCTAACCCATAACTTCATCAAGATGAACAAAAAAGACATATACATCACGATCTTCAAAAGAATAAATTTCCTCTCGGAAAACAAGACCAGCAATCACGAGAACTACCAGAATCTCATAGAAAACTTTAAATATGATTAGTATAACATGAGAGAGAACGATATGAAAAGAGAGATTACAGTAGGCATAATCATAATCGGATTAGTCATCTTGAGTATATGGGTTCTGCGGATGGGAATAGTGATTCCTGACAAGAATATGGAAGGTGCTATTCGAATAAGAATTGGAAAAAGTATTGGGCTTATATATGAAAGCGATTTAGAAAAAATTACTCTTCTAGAAGTAAATGATAGCAACATAAGAACTATAGAAGGACTGGAGTATTGCAGGAATCTCAAGATATTGTCTCTTTCTGGTAATAACATTTCAGATATATCTCCTTTATCTAATTTAACTGATCTTGAAGATCTATCTCTCGATGATAACAATATCTCTGATATATCTCCTTTATCTAATTTAACTAATCTTGAAACTCTTTCTCTTAACAGTAACAATGTCTCTGATATATCTCCTTTATCTAATTTAACTAATCTTGAAAGATTGTATTTTACTGGCAGCAATATTTCAGATGTATCTCTTCTATCTAATTTAACTAACCTTGAAACTCTATCTCTCGATGATAACAACATCTCTGATATATCTCCCTTATCTAATTTAACTAGTCTCAAATATTTATCTCTTAACAGTAACAACATCTCTGATATATCCCCGCTTGAAAAGCTAACTAACCTTGAATTGTTGTGGCTCGGGAAAAATAGTATAACAGATATCAATCTGTTGAGAAAATTGACTAACATAGGGGGGCTATCAATGACATTGACTACGATAAATTGCATCCATTTGGATTTATCCCATAACCAAATCTCTGATATTTCTCCTCTCATTGAGAATCCTGGAATAAGTAAAGGAGATCGTGTTGATATTAGTCATAATCCTTTAAATGTAGAATCTATTGAAATTCATATTCCAGAATTAGAAAATAAAGGAGTTGATCTAACCTGGAAACCTTTAATAGAATCTCCAGCAGTTACAGCACTTCCTCCAAATCTATCACTTTTTCTCTTATCCAATTTCTTGTATTTCGGGTTAATAATTGTGCTCGGTCTTCTCTTCATATTCTATCAAATATTTAAAAGGAAACATGATAAACCTGGCTAATGAAGGAATTTCACCCTATCTTTGTTTCTTTTTGTTTCTATTGACCACAAAGTTTCGTCATGATAGAAAGATTCATATACTACCATTCTCTCTACAGATTGTTGCTTTCTCTCTTCTACTTTCTTTGAATGTTGTGTGAATTCTCATGACAACAGATCTACTGTTCGACGATTCCTGATTTTCTTATAAATAAAGAAACCACCACATGACAGAACTGCAACGCCAAAGACAATTATCAGAAAAAACTTAATTTTATATCCCCGAAGCTCAGATGTGACCTTATCATTAGTTTCTTGAGAGACTAGCCTAGGTAAACAATATCCAGAACAAATACCTGTGTCATCTAAGAAGAGTGGGTCATGGGCCAATTCCTCTACTAAATTGAATTCAACAACATCTTCAAATTGGTGGAAATAATAGGCGTAAACATCACCGCTCTGCAAATCAAAAATGTAAGAAAAAGCAGTATTTAAAAATATGCCTTCCACATGGATAGCATCCAGGATTGATTCAAAAAAATCTATGCTGAGACCACCTTCATGTTCAATCTCCTCTAACATCGCTACCGCAGTATCATATCGCCAGCAAGAGTATTTACCGTTCTCTGGATTTGCCAGATTAAAATTTGTTGAGACCATATATCCATCTCCTTTTTCCTTCCTTGTGAAAGCTAGCTCACCATCTGGTCCAGCACTGATGACCACTGCATCTCCTGTAGAATCAGCAAAATGAAACTGTTCCAGATTAATGCTACTGCTTCCCCAATCGAAGTTCTTAGCCATTTGAATTACGCAACTAACATTTGAGCATTCTCTCATAGCTTTGCACCAAAAGCGATCAGAGGAAATTGAAAAGGGTCTTTCAGGGTGAGGATTTAGCGGAACCTCAGGGACGCCACTCGTACCAAAAGCTAATCCTTTTTCATTCATACCACATACATAACAATTATAGTTTTGCCAGTTTTCTTTCCATTCCCAACCAATAACCATAAATCCATATCCAATTCCATATCCGTTTTCTTCTGCTTTGGCCTGGAAGAGGAATATGTAGGGATCAGTTCCAGAATAATCCCATGGTGAAACATCTGCATTACCACCAAACAAAACTTTCTCCCTGTAAGAAGCAGTAAGAACTGAGCAAAATTTATTGGAGTCTTGATTTTTTCCCCCTAAAACTTCACTATCTGAAGCATATAAAGTCGTACTGGTTCTAGAGGTATTTGAAATTGTTGTTTCATCCGAAATTGTTCCAACAGTGATTAGAGACGAAACTCCACCGACCATAAGCAAAAAAACTGCAGTTGCTGCACAGACTGTTTTATTTCTTGTCCTGAATTTCATCGCTTTTACCTCCTTTTGTGAGGGCAGGATTCTTCTGTTTTAATAGGTTTTTCAATATATAGAATTATCGCTACATGCAGATGTTGGCAAAGGGTTACAGAGTTGTAACACGCTGGTAGCATGTGGAAGTCATATCGGTGGAGTGAGAGAGGCGTTAAATCGGTTGAGATCTCCCTATATTAAACCCTTGCCAGCATCCGACATATTACAACTCACCCTTTTTCCCCCACTTTGAACTAATGAAAATGCCCAGTCCAATAAGGAAAGCAATAGAGGCACTCCCCTTACAGATTCCTTTCCTCGGTCTTCTTGTCCTATCAATGGGTTCACATTCACGTGCAACAGAATAGTCATCGCATTCACGGCCCTGCCTGGCATACCAGTCTGCGTCGCCTTCAGCCGCAGTCATTCCTGCAAGTGTATCATCACGTTCACCTTTATACCAACCATCACAATCTCTTATAACATACTTGCAGCCACTACCTCCTCCACCACTTATACTGCCAATACCATATAGAGCTTCAATTAATACACTTCCAACGTTCTCTTCCTTTCCATCTTCGATTTTCTCTCTTCTCAAATAGTTTTGCTCACGCAGTTCACCCACTAATTCTTCGCAATCGTCACCAATACACGAATAGTGCAGTCCTGTGGGGTCGTTGTATTTTAGAGGATTGTTCGCTGCATAGCTGAATCGATTGAACCTTTGAGGGTTCATGAGCCACTGTGTGCAATCCTTTTCTGGATCACCGACAATTCTTGGATCATCTGGCAATGAGGTGTATGGATCTCTAGTCAGAAATCTGCCAATTTCAGGATCGTAGTAACGGGCACCATAGTAGTAGAGATCAGTTGAATCTTTCTCTTTTCCAGTGAAGAGGTAACGTTCTGACCCTTCTTCTGTGCTGAGTTCTCCAAAGGGATGGTACGTGACAGCAGCTACAATATTCTTGTTATCGTCTATCACTAACCTGGTGGAACTGGAGCGATCTGTGTGGATATAGAAGGTGTTGGACTCCTGATTGATAGTTGTTCTTTTGGCTAGTAGTCCTTTGGGTCCTCGGATATATGTGATAGTGCCGCTAGAGTTTTCTTCGTATATAACATCTGATTCAGAGTATATATAGGTTGTAGTTGTACTGTTTTCTGTTACCTGTAACCTCTTTCCATCACCGTCATAGATGTATTCTCCTAAAGTTGTATCATTCTTTTCCACTTTTGTTAACCTGTTGACATAATCGTAGGTGTACACCCAGGTGTCAGTTCCTTTGGTCTTTTGGGTTCTGTTCCCATTTGAATCGTAGGTGAAGGAAGTACCATCTGATAACGCTGTTACTTCGTTGACTGTATTAATGGTGTAGGTGACTGAATCTTTGGCTGTTCTGTTCCCCGCTTTGTCATAGGAGTAGGTGTGTGACCAGGAGGTACAGATAGCAGATGTTAATTGATCCAACCCATCGTAACTGTAGGATTCGGTCTCTGAATGCCAGTCAGATGCTAATCACTCGGTAAAATGAAACAGGACAAAAGGAGTACAGTTACCACAAAAATGAGATTCTAATCATTTGGACCAGTGTTAGAACCCATAAGGACTAACCCTGGGATTTTCGCTGCACCCTCTGCACAAGCTTATTGAATCGTAATCACCAGAAGATATTTTCCTTTGTATGTCTCTTGCAGTCTTACCACACCAAATTTCACGCAGAGTATGAGTAGATACATTACCCAAAATGATTTCCTTTCTCCAATCTGCACAGCAGAGAATGACTCTCCCGTCATACATTATATTTGCCATGTCTAAAGGACGGTCGCATCTTTTCCATTTTAACCCATAATCCTTTAGATCCTGAGAGATTTTTTTTGGAACTTGAGAACTAAAATGAATATTCAGCCCTCCACGATTTTCAACTGCCCACACATCCACTGGAAGGTTACGCTCCTTCTCAAAATATTCTTTGAAATCTTCTAAATTAAATTCATCAGTCACAGGGACTCCTATTCTGATAATACTACTATTTTCTTTTGATATGCACAAATCAATCTTATCCAACACTGCATGGAGTGCGTCCATATTCATAATTTTTTTATATCCTTCAGGATCAAGAGAAGGGATGCTCACAAAAAGGGTGCTCAACCCTGCATCCTTCAATTCAAAATAGAATTCAGGAGTAAAATTAAGTATTCCGCTGGTGCTCAATCCCAGAGTGGTGCTCGGCAATTTATTTCGTGCAATTCTAACTAATTCAACAATCCTCTTATCGGATAATGGATCATTTAATGCATATAGGTTGACTCTTTTGAGGCTCAGTTCATTTTCAGCCAGCTCATCAAGTATGTTATTCAAGAGCTCTACTGTCATTACACCTTTGGTTATTCTGCCAGCATCTCTTTCAGCACTGAGTGGGCAGTGAACGCACCTGTGCCCACAAAAGTCAACAGTCTGGATTCCAACAGATGTTGGAAAATCCACTATCTCATAACCTGGCTCCATGTGTACGACACCGGTGAAGACGATTTAAGGCTTTCTATTAAATATTTCATGCCAGATACAGGAAGATTACCTGAAGTACGTTTTCTCTGTTCAACCACCAAGAACATCTTTAATGTATTCCAACCGCATTCAGTCTACGACTTGTTACACGTAACAAAAATGATAACCACCCTCAACTTTTACCTTTTCTCTACTCTGTCTTTTTATAAACTTTTTACCCACAAATTACCTTGAAATGAAAATAACTATTTCAAAATCCTTAATTTATGCTCATTTGAGTGCAAAAACCTTTAATTTGACATGATTCTCAAAAATGAAAAGGGAAGGATACAAAGCCCACCTGTATTCCATTGGATCATAAATCAATCGACATCTGTCGAAAGAATGCTGACCAAAAAGTGTATCTTTTTCAAGTAAAGTATTCCTTCTTTAATGCAGCTTACAAAAGTCATGTGTTTTAAACCCCAAGAACTCAACAATTCTTTTGAATCGGCTTTGGGACAAAATTCATCTCAATGCATTTGTGGACACCATGTGCCCCTCTTTTCCGATGAACCAACTTAGCGGCTTCAGTTCCTCTATTTGGATTATAGAGGTTATTTTTCTTATTTTACATGATGTTTATCTTGTATCTTCTCTTTGTTT
>Ga0209636_10001611_pt1 | contig 22861 bp, 18 predicted proteins | sample DeeMarSWOR152_54_FD_187464 | JGI IMG/M metagenome (GOLD analysis project Ga0209636, IMG submission 187464) | Marine sediment microbial communities from White Oak River estuary, North Carolina - WOR-1-52-54 (SPAdes) (version 2) | ecosystem: Environmental > Aquatic > Marine > Intertidal zone >...
GTTCCAGAGAAATATAAAACACTCGGAGGAAGGGCACTTACGAGTAACATCGTTTTTGATGAAGTAGATCCGACGACTGACCCTCTTGGGCCCAATAATAAGCTTATTGTTGCCCCAGGTATTCTCGCAGGAACGAATGCGCCATCATCAGGTCGATTAAGTGTTGGGGGTAAATCACCTCTAACAAATGGAATTAAAGAAGCAAATGCAGGTGGATTATCTGCTCAAAAACTCGGATGTTTGGGCATAAAAGCCCTGATTGTTGAAGGGCAGGCCTCAGGCGATAATTGGTACAATATTATCCTGACCAAAGATAAATGTGAAATCGTTGAAGCTAATGAGTTTCATGGTATGGGTTTATACGAATTAATTGCTAAAATATGGGAAAAATATCCTAACAAACCAGGTATTATTGGCTGTGGGGTTGCAGGACAGAAACAACTGACAGGGGCAGGGATTTTTGGTAATAATATTGAAAATAGTGATCCTGGACGTTATGCAGGTCGGGGAGGATTAGGTGCAGTCCTTGGAAGTAAGAGAGTCATTGCAATAATATCAGATGATACAGGTATGGAACGTCCCAAACCAGTTGATCAAGAGTTATTTGATACTGGACGAAGAAAATTACGTGAAGCACTAAATGAACATGCGGTAACAGGAGCAATTGAAAAAGACGGGAAAGCTTATGGAGGGTTAAAGAATTATGGGACGAATATTCTACAAAACATTATCAATGAAGCAGGAGCCCTTCCTCACCGTAATTGGACTGAAGGCCGTTTTGAGGGTGCAGCCAAAATTAGTGGTGAAGCTGTTCATGAACTGGTCGACAAAGTGAAAAATAAATTCCCGAATTCAACAGCGGCCTACAATCATGCCTGTCATCCTGGATGTGTAATCCGATGTAGTAATATCGTTCCTTATGAAGAAAATGGCGCACACCAAGTTTCACCACTTGAATATGAAACCGCTTGGGCACTAGGTACAAATTGTGCAATCGACGATCTCTATTATGTAGCTGAACTCAATCGTGTCTGTAATGATATGGGACTAGACACAATCGAAGCGGGGAACACTATCGCTGTTGCAATGGAAGGTGGTGTACTTGAATTCGGAGATGGTCCTGGGGCAGTGGATTTATTAAAGAAAGTTGCCACAGATGATGAGATCGGTAAAGTTATCGGTAATGGTGCGGTAGCAATGGGAAAATATAAGGGTGTTAGTCGCGTTGCTCAAGTTAAAGGTCAGAGTTTACCTGCTTATGATCCACGACCTATTAAAGGTATCGGGGTAACATATGCGACGGGACCTCAAGGTGGTGATCACACACAAGCGTACACAATTGCGCCAGAAATCCTGCAAATTGGTGGTAAACCAGACCGAATGGACGTAAAAAAAGCTGAATTGTCACGAGCCTTCCAAACCACAACAGCGTATATTGATTCAACTGGATATTGTCTCTTCATTGCTTTTGCTATTCTCGACATTGAATCTGGACTAAATGGTATGGTCGAATCGATCAACGGTTTCTTAGGCACAGAGGTTGACGTTGGCAAATATGGCGCAGATATAATTCGGATTGAACGAGAATTTAACAAAAGAGCGGGTATGACAGCCAAAGACGACAGATTACCAGACTTCTTCTACAAAGAAGCTCTACCACCGCACAATGTTGTTTTTGACGTACCAGACGAAGAGTTAGACAAAGTTCATCAGGAGTAATTTTCTCCTTCTCCTTTTCTTTTTTATTCTTTCAAGAAGGATCAAACTCGCCATTCGATATTATCTTGGAGCTGTTTCTTGAGGTATTTGATATTCTGATAATCTCTCCTTTGGGTACGCAGTATTTCTTATTATTATCCAAAGAACAAGAAGTAAAACTGGACTGATTATTAGAATAGTTATCGTTTGGAAGAAAACCAAACTAATTGTGTGCATAGTCAATAGGCCTAATGATATTATGAGATAACCATAGAAACCTATGTTATTGATGGATGTTTTAGACTTTATATTCTCAATATTAATAGCCTTCAGATCTTTTAAATTACACCAAAGAAGATATAATAAATATATTAGTCCTACCCCAACCAGAATGAATAAATAGAATATATTGTAAAGCGTAGTGAGATCGGTACCTTCAATCAATATTGATGGTACTGCCGATATCCCATTGACAACTCCGTGTATTAGCATTGCATAAATAAGTTTTCGTGTCTTGATATAGGAGATTCCTAAGACGAAAGCTAAGATGAGAACAGATGAGATATGAATAATAGTCCCTGTTATATTTCCATTAAGAAGATCAGCTGGTAGATGTAAAAGCGTAAAAAACAATGAGGATGCTAAAACAGCACCAGCTGGAGACATCCCTCGTTCTTCCAGCAAGGGGATCAATGTTCTTCGATATACTAATTCTTCAAATAATGGCGCTCCTAAAATTAGAGGAACAAAGAAAATAATAATAGTTACAGGAGAAAGAATTTCTTTGGGTATGAGTAATACTTCTAATCCCCCTCTTGGAGTTTCTAATTGTAAAATCTTTATTGAAATAATTATTATAATCGTGGCAACAATAATTAAAGCCCATGTTAAACAAATTAAAAGCAAAGTAGATATCATTGCATAATGATTATGAGGAGACTGTCTAATGTATTTTAATTTAAGCCATGGAATAATCCAGAGCCAAATAATTACTGAACCTAGTATCTGACTTAGAAATAGAATAATAAGATTCCATACTGGCGTATAAAGAGGATCACTGAATTCAGGTAATCTCATTAATATTCCTACTAAAAGTATCGATACAATGACTTGTAATACTAGAAGCAGAACCATTCCCCCAAAAGAGACCAAAGCAGGAGTTAAAAAATTTTAAAAACTCTCATCACTCTCATAAATTACCAATGAATCACTTCACACTGAAATTATAAGAAAAAAAGATCTTGGATTTACCAATGTACTCTTATCATTTAATAATCCTAATTTTTACCTATAATCTTCTTTTCTTGAATTCTAAGGAATGTGTAAAGGAAAAATATCTAGAAATTTAAAGCTGATGAAAGCGGAATCTTCCGTATTCTAAGAGTATATTAAGTAAAAGTAATTTTCAGCATAAAAGGGAAGAAAAGCTGAAATCACCACGGATATGATAACAAAATTGGTGATGTTTATTGAATCAACCACAATCTCTTTCATCAGAAAAGAAAATCATTTTACCTAAACCTGATACCTACTTCTATCGGTTAATGCATCATAAGGGGAAGGAACTCCCACGATCCTATAAATGGTTTAAACGATTGAATAGAATAGTAGTTCCTCTCTATAGACTCCGTATATTACCATTTTTTGGAATTGGATGGATTATTCTGATGATAACTACAATTGGTCGTCGTACTGGTAAAACTTATCGAACTCCAGTAGAATTTCACAGAATAAATGAAGTAATCCACATTACTGCTGGACGGGGAGAGAAGACAGACTGGGTTAGAAATATTCGTGCAAATCCTGAAAATTTACGGGTACAAGTCGGCTTCGGAAGTTTCCAACCAAGAGTAGAGATTGTTGAAAATATTTTAGAAAAAGAAAAATTCATTGAATGGATGATTAAAAATATCCCACGAGAAGCGGAAATGAGTTTTGGTTGGAATCGCAAGAAAGATGATCTTAAGTATACTGATTTGACCCCACTAGCTAATTTCCTGACAATTATTAGATTACATAAACCTTCTTAACAGATTTCACTCTATTATTTCACAGGAATCAAATCACATTCCTGTAAATTTATACCAATCATTTTTTATTTCCATAAATAACGCTTCGGCTTGAGAAGATACATTACATGAATATCAATCAGTTAGTTGAAACTCTGGCGAATGATATCTCTAGCCAATCAATAATGAATATGGTCACTCGTATTTCTCAGTATCATCGGGTTCAGGGTTCTAATGGATACTTTAAAGCAGCCAAATATGTCCAATCTATCTTAGAAAAAAATGCATTAGAAACAAAGTTGTATGAATTTCCTGCTAATGGAGTTTGGGAGCATTGGGGATGGATTACACCCATCTCTTGGGATATCACTTCTGGGGAATGTTGGATAACTAAACCTATCAAAAAAAGACTTTGTAACTATCAGAATGTTCCAATGAGTGTCATTACTCATTCTAAACCGTGTAATTTTGAAGCATCTGTAATCGATGCTAGAAAAGGAGACCAGGTAGAAGATTATCAGAAAGCTAAAGGGAAAATCGCTTTAATTACTGGAAGTCCAAGAAAGATATTCCAATTAGCAGCAGAACACGGAGTAAAAGGACTAATTATCCACCCAAATGCGGAAAGAGCAGCTGATCTTGGGCCAAATGCGGTCCAATATGACGGCTTTTGGCCAATTGCTGAGAATTTATCAAAAGTAACTTCTGGCTTTTCTATTTCACACAAACAAGCTCTAGAACTTAAAAAATATCTAGAGACTAATGAAGAGGTTTTAGTTCGTTTTAAAATTGATGCAAATTTCTCAATTAATGATGGAAAGCTTCATGTGCTTGAAGCGGAAATAAAAGGATCAAAAAAACCCTTGGAAGAAATAATCCTAATATGTCATCTTTGTCATCCTTCTGCAGGTGCAAATGACAATGCATCTGGTAGTGCAACCCTTGCTGAATTAATTTTAAGTATTAATAGAATGATTATCAAGGGTGATTTACCACAACCAGAAAGGACCCTAAAATTTCTTTGGGTACCTGAATTTTCAGGAACCATTCCATGGTTGAAGCTCTACGACAATCAACACAATCAAAGAAAAATTATTTCAGTTTTTAACCTTGACATGGTTGGTGAGTCTCCTAGGAAGATTGGAACACCTTTAACGATTAATTGCCCAAGCTGTGCGACTCCCTCATATCTCAAGGCACTCCTTAATAATGCTGCTAGATGTATCACTGAACAAATGGCCATATATGATGAAGACGGGCGAATCTACCGATTAAACTATCGATTAAAACCTTTTACTGGAGGAAGCGACCATCTAATTTTTAATGATAGACATTTTTCTATACCAAGTGTAATGTTAAGCCATGAGGATCCCTTTCATCATTCTAGTGCTGATTCTATTGATAAAGTTGACCCTCATGAGTGTAAAAGCGTAGCGATAATAGCTGGATCGGCTGCTTTTGGTTTATCTATTATAGATACCCAATTCCTCAAGGAATTAGCATATTTCGTATTTTTGGAGGGAGTAGAAGATATGATACGACATGAATTATACTTAGATCAGGGAGAATTAACAAGAAACCAGAAAGTAAGGCAGTTAAAGCTATTAGAAAGGAAAATCATAGAACAAATGGAAAGTGTGTTGGAACTCAAACCTGAAAGTGAGGTTCAGGAAAAATTAACCTATTTCTCACAAGCAATAAAAGGTCATTTTTCTCGCATAACTAGACAGTTAAAGATAGATTCAGAGGAACCAATAGAAGAAGAATTAGCCAGGATGAAGATCAAGCGTAATTATTTAGGGCCAATATCATATAAGCAACTAGATAGAACTGATCGTTCTGCAGAGGATAAGAAAACATTTGAAAGCTTAACAAAAGAATATTGGGGAGGTATTACTCTAGAACTGCTAAATCTAGCGGATGGTACTTTAACAATAGAAGAGATCTTCCTTTTACTCAACATTTATTACCCAAATATTGAATTAAATAATGTATTATCCGTTGTTAAACTGTTTCAGAGGGAGAGAATTCTTATTGAGGTATAAGAAGGGATTTTAGTTTGAAATCTCTTTCTTATATTAGTAAAAAAAAGTCATAAAGAATAGTTCACAAAAGAAAACAATTTACAAAAGTTAAAAAACAAGTAGTATTTGAATATAATATCATCGTTACATATATTTAACTGTTAGTAATAGGAACTTAATAGATGGTAACTATAGAACAAATTCTTTGGGGCTTATTTCTGTCCCTATTTGCTGGCCTTTCTACAACACTTGGAGCTATTACAGTCTTTATTATAAATCCGAACGATTCAAAGATTATTAGCCTTAGTATGGGATTTTCTGCTGGTGTCATGCTAGGAGTGTCTATATTTGAGTTACTACCAGAAGCAATCAATAATTTAGAAATTTTTACTGCTGGTCTTTTTTTCTTATTAGGAATGATTGTTGTAGGACTTCTGGACTTTTTTATCCCCCATGAATACATGCATGAACATTCATGTAGTGATACAGATACGGTACCGATAAGTAATCTAAATAATCCGCGTCTTCTAAGAACAGGCTTGTTAGTAGCGATTGGAATAGCAATTCATAATTTACCTGAAGGTTTTGTAACAATTACGGGAAGTCTCTATTCCATTGAATTAGGACTTATTTTAGCTATTGCTATTGCATTACATAATATCCCTGAAGGTCTTTCCGCAGCAATTCCAATCTATGCTGCCTCTGGTAATAAAAAGAAGGCTTTTGGAATATCTTTTCTTTCAGGTCTAGCTGAACCAGTTGGAGCTATAATTGGGTTAATAGTCCTCTTAGGCCTAGGAATGATTAATGAAGAAGTAGTAGTGATCTCTCTAGCTGTTGTAGCTGGTATAATGACTTTTATTTCTCTTGACGAATTATTACCTATCGCTCATGAAACATGTAACGATAACGGTAATGATACTCATACTGTTACAGCTGGTATCTTAGCGGGCATGGCAGTCATGCTGGCTACTTTGATTATATTATAAAATTCTTAATGTAAAATTCTCCCATAAAAGATTTTTTTAGCATAGTTTTGGTTATGCTTCAAGATAAGCTTTTTTTCATATTAATTATTAGCTTATTTCAAAGTCTAAAAATATGAACCGTTATAAAGGAAAAATTCTAGAGCGATAAATGATTGTGAGAAGAATATGGCAATTAAATCCCTCCAAGAGATACTTAGAGATATCCTAAAAGACGGTCGAAAATCCCCTGGAGAATGGAAGACACTTCTCGCTCCAACTTCTGATCGTTTTGGTTCGGATTTATTGCTTTTTCATCCTACTACAGGACCTATTTATCAAGTTCGAGCTTATGAGAAGAATCCCTTTCAAATGACTGGGATGGGAACACGAATAGCCCGTGACGTTGATGAAGACTTTTTAAACCTCATTAAAACTCAAAGGTCTCGTGGTAATTTAGGAATTCTTGATCTCAATTATCGTATTCTACGAGAGGCTATTAATGACGGTGCAAAATTGGATCAACTTTTTCTAAATGCACTCAAGGGTACTAAAGATCAGGGAATAGATTTTGTTAATCTTGGGGATGCCTTTCGATCTAGAGGTCAGAGGCCCCTCCCTTTACTCACAGATAGCCAAAAGAAACTAGATAAGGAATATAAGCGTCTCCTCAAGAGAGAAGGTAAAACTTCCATGTATGGTTGATAGCTTTCTCGCGTTTACAAAAATCACTCCTAGTTTTAATGGTTTTTAATCGCTTTTTTCTTTCTTCGTCGTTGTAAAAGTTCATGTATTAACTCTTTTAACTTCATATCAATTAGATTTTATGTTTTAAAGATAGAAAAGTATTCATATATTTGGGATTCTACCTAGTGCTTCGAGAACAGTGGTCAAAAATGTCTTGGTATGACGAGTACAACAATTTACTTGATGATTTTACCAGCACTGTTGAAGACGAGCTTCTTCAATATGTTCGTGGCCTTATTCTATATGGATCTTATCAAAAAGAACAGGAAGAACCAGGTTGGATTATTCCTGGAATTAGTGATATCGATTTAGTGTTGATAGTTGACATTGATGACATTAATGAGGAGAAACCACCACGAAGACTGGCTAAAATAGGAGAGGCGTTATCTCTTTTTTTCGTTCATCCTGTGTATGCTCCCCTTCTTGATTTACGACTTCTAGAATTTACTGATTTACCCGCTAGGATTGGTATGGGTTTTTCGCCTATTCATGCAGTAGCTGCCGCCCAATTTGGAGAAGTTATTCTTGGAAAAAATGTACTGGAGAATTTTACTTATAGTGAGAAATTACTGAATCGATCTGCTAAAATCATTATCAATCAAGGTTACGAAAGCATTAAACGAGGTTATTTACATCGAGAACTGGGAGAAGAACCTACCTGTATTGAATTCGCTGATATAATTTTAGATATTGCTCACGCGGCTTTGGCTGCGAATGGAATATTTAACATAGTAAGACCTGAAGTCCCTGAGAAGTTCGATCTTATTTTGGGAGACGAGATAGGTAGCGATGGAGTGGACATTGTATATGAGGCAAAAAAGTGGCGTATGGGTAGTCAGAAGATGAAACCACCTATGTTTCTAAGAGGATCACTCCAGCTTTCCCAACGTACTATGACCTATATTCGCAACCCTTTCAATAAATCAAATCACTAAAAGTGTTGATTTAATATTTATGTCTTTTTTTGGGGAAATTGTTAATGTAGAGAGAATTACGTTGGCCGTGAGGAATATTTAAAGAAACACTATGAAAAACAGGATTAAATGGATTGAATTTCTTAAAAGCCTGATTTAAAGATAATCTAGGCAATGATTCAACGATTTTGTGACCTATTTTGGCTCTTCCTCAAATTCAGGTAAATAATTTAACTTTTTATTATAAGAACTCTGATAAAGCTGCCTTATCTAACATTAATCTAAAGTTTAATGAAGGTGAAGTCATTTGTGTTACAGGATCTAGTGGGGGAGGTAAAACTACATTTGGATTGGCGCTCTCAGGTCACATCCCACACACACTCGCAGGAGATGTTAGGGGGGAGATTATCTTTCAAGGAGTTCCAAGTTCCGATCTTTCTATCACTGACATTAGTCAATTCATTGGACTTGTCCAACAAGATCCTGAGAACCAGCTTGTGACTCCCTCGGTTCTTGAAGAAGTTGCTTTTGGCCCTGAGAATTTATCCTTACCAAAAAAAGAAATTCTTCACCGTGTAAAAGTAAGTTTAGAAACAATGGATCTTTTATCGCTGGTTTCTAGATCTACTAATGAGCTATCTGGTGGAGAAAAACAACGCGTTGCTATTGCATCTATACTTACTATGTGCCCTCAAGTCTTAGTTCTTGATGAACCAACTTCTTTTTTAGATTTTCAAAGCTATCAAAAGCTCATTTCTACATTGAGAGAGTTAAACCTACAAAATAAAATAACTATAATTATTATAGAACACCAACCATACTTATTTAAAGAATTGATAGATAGATTAATTGTTATTGAGCACGGAAGTATTGTTGGAGACTTTCAAAAACCTAATATTAATTTTACACAACAAAAAATTTCACAAGAAGAACTTCAAACCATTCAGCGAATCCGCCCAAAAACTGATTCGGGTAGAGTTTTAGACATTCAAAAACTAAATATATCAATGAAAAACCGTTTAGTAGCGAAAGAAATTTCAGCAGAGCTAAGACAAGGATATGTTTATGCGATTGTCGGGCCAAATGGAGCAGGTAAGACCACACTCTTACAAGCCATACTTAACCTTATCCCTAGCAGGGGAACAATTCTTTACAATAATAAAAAAATATCAAACACCCCTACATTTCAATTAGCGAAAAAAATCGGTCTTATTTTTCAGAATCCTAACCATCAAATTTTCGAGAAAACTGTGTTAGAGGAAATAACTTTCGCCCCGAAAAATTTTGGGCAAGATCTGAACAAGGTTATTCTAAATGCAAAACAGTTACTCAGGGAAGCATCGCTTGATTCCTATATAAAAATGACACCTTTTGGTTTAAGTTATGGTGAAAAACGTCGATTGAACATCTGTTCTATTTTAATTTATGAACCTGATCTTTTACTGTTGGATGAACCATTTATTGGACAGGATCGGGCGAATATTGAATATTTAATACAGCTATTAAAGGAACGTAAATTAAAAGGACATACATCCGTTATTGTGTCTCATCGGAGAGAATTATATGATTTAGTAGATTATTTCTTTGTTCTGGACAAAGGAAAGTTAGTAGCTCAAGGAAGACCAGAAGAAATTGTTACTTATCTTCGTGAGAATAGTATCATCGGATTTGTTTCCTAATGGAAGATAAATCAAAAATATCTTTAGAAAAGGATATTTCACAGAGAGACCAAGAAAATGGTACAAACCCTCTAGTGAAATTTTTTGTAGTAATTCTAGTTTCATTAGTATTATTTGGAAGTGCAAATATAATTAAAATTTATTGTATCGTCTTTGTTATTATTATCATTTACTTATTCGGAGGATTGTCTTTTAAAGTTGCTAGACCTCGGTATAAAATGATAATAATCTTTTCATTTACTATTTTATTAGTACAAATTCTATTTGTTCATGGTGGAGATCTTGTTTTTCATCTTATTCCGATATCGATCGGGATATATGGTCCGTTCTTCCCAATATACGAACAAGGGATCTATCAGGGGTTAATCATAATCGGACGTTTTTGGGGTTTAATTTCAATCAGTTGGGTTTTTATTAATTCAACTAATCCTTTTGACTTCGCTCAATCGTTAACAAAAATAGGAGTTCCTTACCGTTTTGCATATTCACTGTCGTTAGCACTACGATTTGCGCCAGTTTTTAGCATAGAAACCAATATCATTCAGAATGCGCAGCAAGCACGAGGACTGAATGTCAATCCCAATAATATACGGGGAATCATAAACTTACTTCAGTACACATTAATTCCTATGATTAGCTCAACTCTCAATCGAATACGTGATATTACAATCAGTATGGATGGTCGTGCGTTCGGTTGCTATTCCACTAGAAGTTATATCAAGGATATTCCTTTTACATTAAAAGATTGGATTAAATTAGTTATTGTTACTGGTTTCTTAGTGATTTTCAGTATCTTATAAATAGTAAATGATAGAAATAAAGTTATTTAAAACTATATAAAATTAAGGGGTAATGATGGCTCAAGATCAATTTTATTCCGAAAGACCTTTAGTTCATCAACATATTGTTCTCATACAAATTGATAAATTGTTTTGTCATGAGGAAGTTGTACAGAGCCAAGTGGAATGGTTAAAAAATAACCTAAAAGAACTTGGATATTTTTTCCGTCCGATTTTAGTTGCAAAAAACGAGAATGTTATTCTAGACGGTCATCATAGATTGGTTGCACTTAAAGAACTGGGTGAAGAAAGAAGAATAGAAAAAATAAAAATTCCGTGCGTTGAAATTGAATATGTTGATAACCCAGAGATTACACTTGGTACATGGCATCCCATTTACGTTGAAATAAGACCTATTGGCTTTCCAGCAGAGTTTAAGAAAATTGGAGTCAAATGGAAAAAAATACATACTTTCTCACAAAACATCTTAAATAACCCTAAATACGGCTTTACGCTCAAAACAATGGAAGGGAACTATTTTAGTTTGAAGGGAACACAACAGGATATTTATAAAAAATTTCTTAAACATTATGAACCTGAATCTTTTGAATATGCTAAAACACTCGAATATGCAATTCAATCTGTTGAAGCTGGTCGAGCATCATTCGCTCTTTTACGAACACGAGTCACAAAACAAGATGTTATTAAAACAGCTAAAAGTAAGGAGCTCTATGCACCTAAAACAACACGACATATTCTTTCATTTCGATATCAAGACATAAAGGTACCTTTAGAAACTTTATTTTCTTAATCTTCTTTAATTCAAGCATCAATAAACTTAATGCATTAATTGGAGACATATACGTTGGAAATCGAATTAATACAAATCACACCAATAACAGGTATTGTTGAAGGAATGAAGACTTCTCGTCGCAAGGATCATATTGAAAAAATCCCAGAGAAGATCTTTAAGTGGGGACATTGGTCTGTCTTGGAACACTCTTCTATGACCGTAAGAATCCGAGAGATTAGCCGAGCTTGCTCCCATCAGTTAGTTCGTCATCGAATCGGAGTTACATTTACTCAAGAGTCTCAACGTTACTTTGATCCATTAATGGATCCCAATTGGTTTATTATCCCTCCAAGAATTGCACAGAATGATGAATTAAAACAAAAATATGTTAAAGCTCGGAATCGTGAGGCTGATGAATACCGTTATTATCGTGAGAATAAGATTCCAAAAGAGGATGCCAGATTTTGTCTGCCTAATGCTTGTAAAACTACTGTCACCTGGACTTTTAACATGAACAGTCTTATTTGGTTTTTTGAACAACGTTTGAAGAAGGATGCACAATGGGAAATTAGGATGCTAGCTCAAAAGCTTTTTGATTTAGTGATGACTACTGATTGGAAAGAATTTATACAATATTGGAAACCCAAGAGTAGAAGATGACGAAATAAGGGAGTTTATAATGATATTTACCCATAATTTAAGATTGGATGCTTAGAAATAAAAAGGGAAGAAAATAAAAGGGCAATAGTGGATTCCTCTTAACTCTTTCTTTTACCAATCATTCTTAATATAACAACACTTGAAACTACTGCAAGGATTATTATAGGAAACTCAAAGGAATGAGTGACACCTGGAAGGAGACCACCAGCAGCTCCAATAGAGACAGGTTTATTTTGTACTAATATTTCAGATTCAAATGAGAATTTTCCTATATCTTCACCTTTTGTCATTGTTTTATATTTTTTTAATGTTCCACCTTCTGTGAATTCAATTTCCCAAATAATTTCATAGATATCATATTCTCTGTATTGTTGTTCTGTATAATCCATGTAATATATCTCCCCTTCGAACTTCATTTCACCATACCACTTATGAGTGTCTTCAGTAAACATATCTAGACCATTATTTAAATCACTTTCACCCATAAGAGAGAAACTAGTAGTAATATCTATAAAATCTCCCATATCTCTTGTTTCTTCACCATCATCGATCCAAATAGTAGTTTCCCAATCCTCGATATTTTTTGCTAGATTATCATTGATATCATTCCAGTTAGGGTCAATAAACATAATTTGATCAGGTCCATAAACACCTCTTAATATGATGTCATTATCATCCACTATATATTGAGGATAGAATAATGATATGAATTCAGTTTGATCACTGCTGAAGTTAAAATCCTCTCTATCTTGCTCGTTACTCCAGCTGTCCCACAAAGTATAATCAAGTAATTTGTTACCTGAATCTAAATTAGTTATTTCTAGGTTATAATTCATTTGACTAAGAGAATAAGATTCATCTATTTTACCATCAGTGGTCTCTACTGTTCTTTTATATATTGTTTGAACTCCAAAGACAAGAAGATCATTTTCATTGAAATCTCTACTTTGGGCACTTACAGGTTTAGAAACTGTTAAAAGTAGCAGAAAAGTTACAGAAAATAATAATTCAATTTTATTTATCCGTTTCATTTAGATTTCACCTTAATTTTATTTTTTAAACAATTTCACGTTCAATTTTAGATATTTATTTTCCAAAGAATTCGACAAATAAAAGGATATGTGATTGACTAAAAAATATAGGAAAAAAATCCTTTAGATTTTACCGTATACTCCTTTTATGAATACTAACGCTCCAAGAATGAAAAATCCCATTCCGATTAGTAAGAGTAAGATCAAATCTAAGGAAATCTGATTAGCTTCCAAATTAAGGATCAATATCTTCCGATATACCTCACCAGTTGAATAAAATGGATTTAAGTGCCATAATTGAATATCACCGATTAAATTGGTTCTTGGTAGAGGAATGAAACCACCAGTTAAAAAAGAGAGCGGGATTGCAATCAGGCCTGGCAAATAGGTTGCCATTTTACCCCCAAGGAACGCAGCAATTCCTAAGCTTATTCCTAGAAGGGGTAACACAGCCAAAATACTCACAAGAATCACCAAAAGGGCCTGATCCACTCTTTGGAAAGGAAAACCTAAGAAATAAATAGTAATGATCACACAAGTCATTGTCAGTAATGTTGAAATGATCTGGGTAAATGTTAGACCGAAAAGAAAGTATGATGAGGGAAAATCACTTAACTTTAATCTATCAATCGTACTCTGCTCTTGCTCGTACCCAACAATTCCTGCAACACCAGTACTTGATGTAATTAAAACGAATATCAAGAATGCTGGAATATAAATATCAAATTCCGTAAAAGCGAGCGTTGTAATCATTTCATAATCCACGGAGAATTTTCCTGGTAAATCAAGTCCTATAACCCAAAAATGATCTAAAAAAGAATTAAGCATCTCTTCTAATAATGTGGTTGCTTCTGCAAAGCGTGCATAGGAATAGTCTCCTATTAATTCAATGACTGTTTCTGAATAGACGTATTCAGTGGCATTTAATAAGAGTTTTCCATTAGTTGCCATAATTCGATGATTCAATCCAGCAATTAGTGTTTGTGAAAAATTAATTGGGATAATAATGGATAAGCTGATAAAACGACTTTGAACGGCTTTACCTGCGTCATCCAAGTCAGCATACGAAATGACAGAAAAACTACGTTTATCATTCTCTGATAAAAGAATCCTTGATTGGTTTATATTCTTGATAAAGCAGGTACCAAATCCTTCTTCAAGAGGATCTCCTAATAAACCAGTTTCTGCCATATGATCATAAAATTGAGATCGAAGTGTGGAGTTTAGGTCTGGGTCCTGATCCTGATTAATGATGCCAATTTTATAATTATCTCCTGTATCCCCAATAATAACAAATGAGCTTTTCTCTCCATAAAGAAATGCAATTCCCACAATAAATAGAACGGGTATTAAGAATATTATACTCATTCTTTCGACATTTCTACCTGTCTGTTTCAAGCATTTTATGGTGTAAAGAATTATTTTATACATTTCTCATCAACCTCGTCTTTTAAAACGTAGATAACTAAAAATTATAAGAGAAAAAATCAAAAAAATTATTGAAAGAAACAGACTCATGAAGATATCAAATAAAACAAGATGAAAGTCAAAATCATAAAGTAGTACTTGACGTAAAGCATTTGCGGTGTGAGTTAGGGGTAGAAAATCCCATAAAAGAAAATCTCGTGGATAACCACTTGAGGTTGGGAAAATTCCAGGAATGAGAATTACTTTAGGGATTTCAATGAATGCTCCACTCATGAATGCAATGAATGGTGCACCAAAACCTAGTACATTCCCTACGACATCTTCGTTCGATAAAAAAGCAGTGGAAATGTATACGAGGAATAGACAAAATGGGAAGATTGTTAAAGCAATCAAAAACCCAATGAGAATATCTCCTTGGGGGTTAAATCCTAGCATTAAGCTAGTAAGAAATAGAATTATCGTTTGGCCTATCATGATAGGGATTTGTACTAAAATTGAACCAATGATGTATACTCCTCCTGAGGAGGGAGCTAAACGAATGCGATCAAAGGTTGTATTATTAGACCTGAATTCCATGCAAAAAAACATTGAAATCAATGACGGTTGGACAATTATTCCAAAAGCAATTAAACCTGGAATAGACAATTCGAATAGGGAGTATTTTGGAATAGAAACTTCATAATCTTTATTCATTCTGATAGAAATACTTCCACCAGGCCCTTTGAATGTAGTTGTGAGATCTTGATATTCATGGATCACGATTGAGAGTACTGATTTTGCCATTTTAAAGTTAAAATAGCTTTCATCTCCTATTATACGGATTGAATCGTTAATATTTGTTGGCAAATCAGGGAAAGTAGGAAAATCTAACTGTATCATTTCATGAAGATAAAATCTAAATGTATTATGCCAGTATCTGTTCAAGATTGAAAGAGTCGTGTTAGAAAAATTGGGGCTAAGGACAATTAATATATCTAAATCTCGTTTAAATAACTTATCAGTTGCATCGGATTCTTCTTCAAATTGAGTTACTTCAAATATGTGTGGAGCATTGGTAATGTTACTATATGTTAAATTAGCAAGAATATCAATAAATTCGATACCAAATCCTTTATCAAGAACATCAGAACTGTGATACAGAGTAAAAGAAGAATTTCCCATTATGGTTTCATTATGAAAGAGAGATTTAATTTCATCAGATAGACCTAAATCTTGATTAATTACACCTACTAAAAAAGTTTGACTTTCTCCAACGGGGGATGTTGAAAATCCGATCCAATATAATCCAATAAAAAACAATGGATACAATATTAAATACGGAATAGTCCATTTACTTCTAAACAATTGCAGTCCCATTCGTTGTGCGACTCCAAGGATTTGTTTTAATGACATTAAAACTTCCTCTTAATTACGTAGAGCTCGACCAGTTAAGTTAATGAAGACATCTTCAAGTGATGTGCTTCTGATAGACATGTTTTCGACCTCCCAACCTTGAGTTTCAATGAAATTTAAGATGCGAGTCAATCGTGAAACAACATCAAGGGCTCGGATAATAATTAAACCACTAGAAACATATGCATCCTCAATACCGTTAAAGGTCTTTAATGCTTTAGCTAAATCATCTAAATTATCCCTTCTATTTAAAGAGAACTCAACTAAGTCACCTTCACCAATCGAAGCTTTCAATTTCTTAGGTGTGTCTAAAACCAGGATTTTACCCTGATCAATAATAGCTACACGATCACTTAAACGATCTGCTTCCTCCATAAAATGAGTGGTTAAAATTACAGTTTTGCCTTGGTTTGGGAGATCTTTGAGTACTTCCCAAACCGCAACACGAGATTGAGGATCTAATCCAGGAGTAGGTTCGTCACACAATATAATCGTTGGATCATGAATTAACCCTAAGATTAAGTTTAACCTTCGTTGTAATCCTCCAGATAATGTCCGAACTAAATGTTTACGCTTCTCAGTCAAGCCTACTCTAGCAATTAAAAAATCTATACGTTCTCGTGCTTCATTCTTTGGAATGTCGTAGATTTTCGCTAAAAACCATAGGTTTTCCTCAACTGTCAAATCATCATAAAATGTAAGAGATTGAGGAATGATCCCAAGTGCCCTTTTGAGTTCTTTTCCGTTCTTATGAGGATCTTGTCCCATAATTGTGATTTTCCCTACATCTGGTCTTAAAAGTCCAATAATCATCCTCAAGCTAGTTGTTTTACCAGCACCATTTGGGCCTAAAAAGCCAAAAATCTCATTCTCACGAATTTCAAGAGAGATACCATCAACAGCTTTTACTAGTTTATCCCCTTTCCCAAAATATTTCTTTAGGTTTCTCACTTCAATAATATTGGCCATTAGTTATCATTCTCCTCCAATAATATTAAATTCAGGGAATTTTTCTTTAAAGAAATTCAAGGCATATTCAAGTAATTGCACATATGCATTGTATCCAAAGATTTGTTCTTCAAGAAATTGTTTCAAAGTAGGATCTGAATCTTGGCATTTTTCCATTAGCTGTTGTAAATCTTTGATACAAACGTTTGTTTTATCAATAAAACCTTCAAAGATCTTTACAATCATTTCTGCTCCTGATGTCGCTTTATAGGTATATCCAGTTTTATGAGTACCTTCTTTCAAAACAGTACCATACTTTTCATTTATCTTGATTGCTCTATTAATGGAAGAAACCGATGTTGGATATTTTCCACCTGGAAAAAGGTCTGTTAGTCTTTTTGCAATAGTTCTTTGAGTCCATTGATGACCATTTAGATCTTGTGGTTCTAAAAGAAATAAAGTATCTATCCAGCCACAAAGTCCAGGAATACCGTGTTCTTCATAGTATTCAGCGAATATATCATAAAGTTGCGCCCTTAACGGACTGATCATTTGAGTTAAAACCGTCAATTGAAAAAAATATATGAAAATCTACAATAAAACTAATTATATTAATGTATTATAAGGATTTCCATTTCTTGAAATTCAAAATTTCAAAATTTTGCGATAAAAAAGTCAAAGAAATCAACGATTTTTGAGAAAAAAAGAAGGAGAAAATTAAGTCTTCTTCCTTATTAAGACTGGAACTAGAATCAATAATCCTAGAACCTCAGGTATTAGGAAACTTGGTGTTGGTTGATTCGTTGATGATGTTTCAGATGTGTTCTCTGATGACTCTGATGTTGGGATTGTGGGTGGAGAAAGTTCTCCCTCGAATAGTGCTCTATATCTTGGATCATGATTAAATGGTTCACCATTCCAGACGGGGTAGCAAATTCGATATAAAAATGATACTTCTTCTATCCCTAAGGGAGGAATCTTTGTTAACTCACTCATTGATGAAAAGAAAGAGCTCCACCAATTATATAGTTCTTGAGGGGTTCTCCATGAATATAATTGTTCATCAAAAAGTGTATTCGGATTTGCAGGTGTCGCTATAGCAGTGTGAGTGGTTCCGCTCAATTCAAGGTCATAAGTATCTTGAAATAATGACTGGAAGATAGGAACATCGTTAACTTTTATGATTGCATCTGAAATACCTGTCGTTCCATTACTTACAGCGACAGATATGGGATTATCACTACTAACTGTTGTACCAAACAGTATTGAAAGACTGTATTTAGAAAGATCCACATCTTGTAATCGAATTTCATTGAACGGTGGTTGAGTATTATAATCAAATTCATACGCGTCCCAGGCTCCCATTTCAATTGCTAACTTCAATTCAGAGTAGTTTTGACTGATCGCGAAAGAATATGTCAGATTAACACTATCTATGATCGTTTTTACATTATTTTGTACTGGACTCGGTTGAAAAAAGCCATCTACTTCTAGGTATCTTACCTTCCAAGAATAGATTCTCTTTGTATCTTCTGTAGTTTTATCAATTTGAGGAAGGATAATACCTTGAGAAGCATTTAACATAACATAATACTTCAATTCCTCCTCCAAATCAAGAATATCATTATCATTACTATCTTGGAATAATTCAAATCCCGTTATTATTGTACCAACAAAAAATGGGTTGTTTGAGACGTTAAAAGATTGTCCAAAAAAGGGATAAAATGGAGCAATAGTAGACATACCAGTCAGTTCATCATACATAGTCAATGATAAAAATGAGGTTTCATCTGTATGAACCCACGTATAAGAAAGTCTTGAAATTTGATTGGCAATGGTTCCTGAGGAATATTCTTCTTCAATTGGTATATCAGTTGCAATTACTGGGCGAAGAAAATTACTAATGAAAAGCAAAATTGTTACGATTACAATCATTTTAAGTGAAATTTTGTCTAATCTCTTCATCTTTTGCACCTAATACTCATTTTTCCTGAGTTTTATCATACATAGATACACCTGAGAAATTAAATTCTTTTCTTAAAATAGATATAGATTAGAACAGTGTGAAACTCTCTGTTCTAAAAATTAGACAAACTGTATTACTAAGATTTCCCAATCATAAAGCCAATGTTCATTGTTCATCAATCTAACATGAGAAGTACTTTTGAGAATGTGTTAATAAATGAAGGAAAACAGATTCAGACCTTCGAGTGTTTGGTATTTTTGATACAGATTAGCAATTAAACAGGAATGTATTGGGAATACTATGAAAATTTCTCCCACATAAATATTCTCGATAAACTCCTCTTCAGCTTTAATAATACTGTGTTCCTGGGAAATTTCACAAACGAAAGCATTAGTAATTGTTTTACTTCAATCATCATCTTGGTGTAAAGTAATTTGGCCAAAGGATTTCGAACCATCATCTAGAATAATAAAATCCTTTGATAGATGAACCCCACCACCATAGATAACTAGTTTGTTTCTTTCAGGATATTTAGCAAAGATAGGACAACTCACAACCAAAGTAATGCGAACTCTTTTTCATTAGCTATTGCCATTAGTTTTTCAATATCAATCATATTTTTTCTCTTTGATGAATAGTCTTTTCCCAGAAATCAGGATAAATAAATCCTGATCCTGTCCCGAATAAAACGATAGAATCAGAAGAGGAAACAAAACCTGAATCTATTAACTTTTCAATCCCTGCATAGGTAGCTGCACCTTCAGGGGATTGCATAATCCCTTCTATTTTAGCAAGTTTCCTCATTGCTACAAGGATCTCAGAGTCTCTTACTTCAACTGCTGTTCCATTAGATTCATTTAGTGCTTTCAATATTAAATAATCTCCTATAGCTACTGGAACTCTTAAACCAAGTGCAAATGTCTTAGCATTCTCCCATACTTCTGCTGTTTTTTTCCCTTCTTGAAATGCTTTTACCATCGGAGCACAACCAGACGACTGAACAGTAACCATCTGTGGCCGATCTGAACCGATTAATCCCACAATCTCTAATTCATCAAAAGCTTTCCACATGCCAACAATTCCTGTTCCTCCACCTGTGGGATACACTATTACATCAGGAATACTCCAGTTAAACTGTTCAACAACTTCGAAAGCCATAGTCTTTTTCCCTTCAGCCCGATAGGGCTCTTTAAGGGTTGAAACATTAAACCAATTATTTTTTTTAGTTTTAAGTTTACATTTTGCCGCAGCATCTGTGATAAGTCCTTGTACAAGCTCTAAATCTCCTCCTAAGGCAATAATTGTGCTTTGTAATAGCTTTGGTGTATCTTCTGGCATAAAGACATGAGCATTTGTTCCTGTACAGGTCGCGTATGCTGATAAGGCTGCTCCAGCATTACCTGCAGTAGGAATTGAGAAATCCCGAATTCCCAATTCTAGCCCTCTAGATACAGCAGCACACAAACCACGACTCTTGAATGTTCCTGTTGGATTTTGCCCTTCATCTTTAAGATATAAATTCTTTAAACCTAAGTGGGTTCCAGAATTCTTTAAATGCATGATAGGCGTCCAACCTTCCCCTAGGCTAAATTGAAATCTAGATTCAGTTACAGGCATGATTTCACTTAAACGCCAAATATTGTAAATGTTTCTGGACTGAATTGATTTTTTTGAAAGAGTTTCCTTCGCTTTTTCATAATCATAAATTGGAAAAAGAACTTTACCACAAGATTTACACAAAGTATGCTTTTCTTTGTAATCAAACTCTGTTTTACAGCTGGTACATAATAATTTTGCAATACAACTTTCTTTATTTTTCATGTGTAAACATCTTCATAAGAAAAATAAGATTTTATAGATAAAATTGATTCAATAATTGTGTAAACGCATTTTCATGATGATAATATTAAACTAGCTTTTAGAAGGCTTCTCTATCTAAAAAAATCATTATGGTTATGTTAGGTCGTGAAATAGTGTCAAAAGATGTATTATACGAAATCAATCGAGATGACATCAGAGAGAATTTCAATAAATACACAAAAAAAGCATTTCAGATGCTTCCTGAATTGGAAAGTCCACGTATATTAGACATCGGATGTGGTTCGGGTGTTCCAACTATTGAATTGGCTAAGTTAAGTAATGGAGAAATAATTGGAATTGACACTGATCAATCCCTCTTAGACGAATTGAATAGAAAAATTGAAGAAGAAGGTCTTAAACACCGAATGAAGACTATAAAATGTTCTTTATTTGAGATCGATTTTCCAGATGCGAGCTTTGATATCATCTGGGCAGAGGGGGTTGCATTTGTTGATTTCAAAAAGAGGCTGAAGATGTGGAAACGGTTACTCAAGACTAATGGTTTCTTAGTTTTTCATGATAATAACAAAAACATATCCAAAAAAATCAATTTTATAACTAGTATCGGTTATAAACTTGTAAATCATTTTCTATTACCCGAGAACAGTTGGTGGAAAGAGTATTATCATCCACTTGAAAGTAGACTTACCAAATTACGGTCGAAATATTCAAATGATCCAGAAGCTCTTAAGATAATTGAACAACACCAAAATGAGGTCAATCTTGTTAAGAAAAATCCCAAAAATGCTGGTTCAGTATTTTATATTATGCAAAAGCAATAGCCTTCAGATTTTTTTTCTTTATAAAAGAAATCTCGTTTTTAGGAGGAAGCGCGAATTTGAAAACACTAAGTTGAAAAGGGGGAATCACTTGAGGTTTTATCGATGGAAGAGTATAAAGTCTTACTGAAGAAGATCAAAGAATATATTGTTCTTGATCAGATAGAAAACATTCTAAATTGGGATTTTGAAACACATATGCCACCTAAGGGAGTAAAACAACGTGCAGAAGAACTTGCAATGATCGCTGCTTTGAAACACGACAAAATAGCTGACCCAGAAATAGGAGAACTTCTAAAGAGAATCAAAAACGATCCAAACTATTCTTCTCTAAATGATTTAGAAAAAAGGGATATTTATCTAATAGAACGGAAATACAAAATGGAATCTAAGATTCCCAAGGAATTAGTGGAAGAACTAGCTAAACAGAAACCTATTGCGATTGATGCTTGGAAAAGAGCGAAAAAGGAAGTTAATTATTTACTTTTTAAACCTGAACTCGACAAGATCGTTGAACTTACAAAAAAGAAAGCACATCACTTAGATTCAGATAAAGAACCTTTTGATGCACTTGTAGAGGAATATGAGCCAGGATTGTCTTCAGCTCAATACACAACTCTTTTTAATGAGTTAAAAAAAGGATTGATACCAATTATCCAAAAATGTGTCAGTTCACCCAAGCAGCCTGACCTCTCGTTAATAAAACGAAAATGTCCAATTGAAATCCAAAAGCAAGTGTCACAGGATATCTCCAAATTGGTTCATTATGACCTTGATCGGGGTAGGATTGATGAAACAGAGCATCCATTTACAACAGGATATTATGATGATGTTCGTATAACAACCCATTATTATGAAGAGGATTTTTCTGATTCCTTTTATTCGGTACTCCACGAAGCTGGACATGGTTTATATGAACAGAATCTTTCTCAGGAATATAAATATCAACTAGTGGGGGAATCCAGCTCATATGGGGTGCATGAGTCGCAATCGAGATTAATCGAGAATCTTATTGGTCGAAGTCGCGAATTCTGGGAATTTTATTTACCCAAGCTTAAAAAAATGACTGGTGATGTTTTTTCTGATATTGAATTGGATCCATTTATCCATGCAATTAACTTAGTGAAACCCTCGAAAATTCGTATTGCTGCTGACGAGGTTACTTACAGTTTGCATATAATTATTCGAT
>Ga0209636_10001613_pt1 | contig 22852 bp, 16 predicted proteins | sample DeeMarSWOR152_54_FD_187464 | JGI IMG/M metagenome (GOLD analysis project Ga0209636, IMG submission 187464) | Marine sediment microbial communities from White Oak River estuary, North Carolina - WOR-1-52-54 (SPAdes) (version 2) | ecosystem: Environmental > Aquatic > Marine > Intertidal zone >...
CGCCATCTCCAGAATCGGTAATATCCAAAGTTATCAATGTATTCAGAGGAACCTGTATTGAGTCTGCCTGTGGTGAAGGATTAGTAACTGTTGGGGCTGTTACGTCCACTTTGTCAATAGCGAAACTCGCGGCAATTGTACGATTGGCCATAACATTTGTGAAAGTATAGCTGCTCACCTTACCAACTGAGCTGCCGTCCACCAGGACTTCGGAGATGTTATATCCTGGGTCTGCAGTGATAGTGTATGTTTGTGAGCCCCCTGGAACGACCTGCGTGGTGCCGCTTGGACTAATCTGTCCACCAGTGCTGGCACTGGCTGTAATTGTGTAGGTGAAAATGGCAGCAATTGTATGATTGGCCACAACGTTCGTGAAGGTATAACTGCTAACGGCACCAACTGAGCCACCATCCACCAGAACATCGGAGATTTCGTGTCCTTCTGTTTGGGTGATGGTGTATGTCTGTGAGCCGCCTTGAACGACCTGCGTGGTTCCGCTCGGACTAATCGTGCCGCCGCCGCTGGCACTGGCTGTAATGCTGTAGGTAGTTGCTGCAGCGGTAGTGAAAGTATTGTCCTGGCTGATAGATTCGTTTCCTGATGCGTCTGCTGATTTTACACGGAAGTGATACGTCGTACTCGAAGATAGGCCCGCGAGCACTACAGAGTGAGAAGTGACAAGGCTCGTATCAAGATTCGTAGCGCTTCCATAAGTGGTGTCTAAACCATATTCTACCTGACTGGTGGAATTCTCATCAGTATCCCAGGTAATAGTTGCTCCAGAACTGGAAATATTTGAAGAGTCGATATTTGAAATGACTGGAGCGTTTGTATCAGCAGGAGGGGCTTGGCCATAAAGCTCTACAATTTCTGCCTCGCTCAAAGCACGGTTGTAGACTCGCACTTCGTCGATGATTCCGTTAAAAGCCTCAATCCTCTCTGCTCTATTACCATTGTTGCCAATATCTGCATAAGTCTCCAAAGCGCCTAAGCCGGTGTATATACCGCTTGCTTTTGCAACACCATCCACACAAACAACATAGGCTGACCCATTCCATGTTAGGGTAACGTGGTACCAGGTATTTGTAATTAAATCTTGGATATTAGTATGCCTGGTGTGTGAATCCCCCAATCCTAGGGTGAGGTTGCCATTTGGTGCATACAATTGTATCGTATTGCTCCAAGGTTGGATAGCATGACCAAATAAGTAGTGATTGTCACTTGAGAAAACCTCCGCATACATCCATAACGCGACAGAGCCTTTGCCTGCATCAAAATTACTTGTTGCGACTTCAACAGCATCGTTATTACCATCAAACCTTAATGCACCTCCAACTTTACCTTGTGTCCAGGTTGGTCCGTTAACCAAGACCCCTGTATTGCTGTTTCCCGATGAATCTACAGCAGTGGTGCCGGTTCCATCGTCAAATTTCCAATGACCTATTAGTCCAACGTCGTATTCATAATCTGTTGTTGTTTCTGTCATTGGGTTGCCGGAAGTATCCTGAACATTTACAACGGTCAAGGTATAGGTTCCTTCTGTGTGAGCTGAAGTTGTTAGAGTAACCGTGTCAGTATCAAGCAAAGCTGCAGTTATAGATACTCCATTAATACTGTAGTTACTTATCTCTTCTGCTGATATTGTATCCAACGGTTCGCTGAAGACGATTTCGACAGTCGTCTCAGAGGCACCGACTGATACAATAGATGGGGGGGTTGTGTCTGCTGAAGTCGAGAAAGTCCCCGTTGCAGCGGATACGCTCTGGTTGCCGGCATCATCGACACTGTTGACTTCGTAGTTATAGCTGGTTCCCGCAGCTAAGCCGGTATTCTGGAAGGAGGTATTGCTAACCGTATCGACCAGAGCCCCATCGCGATATATTTTATAACGAGAAGCCAAATCACCATCGGAGGCTGCGCCAGGGGCTGTCCAAGAAAGGCTTATTGAACTTTCTGCCTGGTCAGTACTAATTAAATTGGTTGGTGGCAGCGGTGGAATAGTATCAGATGTACAAGGATTATAACCATTGGAATATATATCAGTCGGGTCATACCTGGTCCAGACACAGCCATAATCTGCGCGGTAGGTGTCCCACATTTCCTCAACAAATGCTATATAACCAGAAATCCATGAAAATACTCTCCATCGATCTGATAGTGGAAAATCTAACTCTACTTTCATGTATCTGTCCTGATAATCAAATAAAGCGTTGTGATTCCACAGGGTTTTTGCTGAAGCTTTTTCTTCCATTATATGTGCAGCAAGAATATAGCCTCCCCAAGAACAGGCTGTGCAACAGAACCTATAGCCAGATTTGGTAGTAGAATGCCATGTCCTATCATCTCTAAATGGCTCTGTAGCATGCTCCATTCCCCATTCAGGCAAGCCAATATCATCTTGAATATAATCTTCTTGCTTGGCACATTGAACGTCATGGTGTCCCAATGCTCCACAACGCTCATACATCTGGCCAGCTAAATCTACATCTGCCTGAGTAACATAAAAAGTTTGGTCGTCTTCAGCAAATTCGATGTAATCTGGAGGAAGATTGCTTGGTCCATAACCATCGGTGTAAAGATAATCTCCTGATTTTTCTCCGATAGCCTTCATCTCAGGGTCATTGAGCATTAAACCGGCAAACAAGATTGGCCACTTACGACTACTGCTCTGACCTCCACTACCAAACCAATGATTCTTACCTCCATTTTCAATAACGCCATAATTGTCAATACCTAATTGCACAAATCTAATAAGAAGCGTTTCTTTATATGCTTCGTTACTTCCGTAATCATCAAAATCAGGTTCGTTGCTAAAATCAAGATGCAGCATTAAAGCAGCCATACCTGTCTCACCACTCATCTCCCTGCCATACCCCCCCACGTCAGCTATGCCAACTATGTTATCTATTGGATGTAATGCCCGTCCCATAACAAATGGTAGGTGGTCTATCCAAGGTCTTTCGAACATCCGCTCGACTGAATCCTGTTGGCTATCTCCAGGAAGCTGTTTTAGTCTTGGCGTGCTTGCTACTGGGGTCAACTCAGCAAGCAATGAGTAATTCAACTGACTCTTGTTGAATTTAATTGTCTTATCAGCCTTACAATAGGGTGGTCTGAAGCTGCCTGCTGCTGGTGGACTACTAAGAACTGTTAAAACAGCGCCTGTCTGAAATTGAGGAGTTACTCCAGGAGCATCCAGACTCTCCATAGAAACCAGAGATGAAACTGGTTGAACAACTAAAGGATTACTTGCAGAAATATCTTGATTATTGGGCCTACCTGCATTGAGGCTGGAATTATATACATATTCCCTAATACTTGGCCACAAACTACTATCGTATCCTTGCACAACTCCTTGTGGAGGGAGTAAAGGCCCAGGTTGAATTGGGTCTGGGTTAATCATGGAACCATGCTTGGCTCTTCCACCAATATCTGTGGACATAGGGTCTATCATTATTATAGTCACCGGTCCCACCACCCAATAATCCCCATTGGCGAATTGACCAACAGTGTAATCACGGTCGAACGTCCAGGTAATTCCAAATTGACTTATAGAATTTGCTGCCAAGCCAGTGTTAGGCAGAGCGGCATTAGTAATGGTGAATGCCAAACAACAGAAGATAAAAAATGCGCCTGAGCGTCTGCGCCCCCGCGTACATGCTGGGCGAAATGTCTCTATTTTATTTACCGTATTCATTGTTCAGCCCCCGGAACAATACGTTGTTACGTAACTTCTCAGTATAAAGTCTAAAAAATAAATTCCGGTAGAGGCAAACATTGTCTTTTACCTAATATTTTGCCTATAGGCTAAGCACGCCAAATATGCAACTGTGGCTCGTTACTACCTTTATTATCGGGCTAATACAGCACCCGCGATAAATATAAATCGTATGAATAAATTCTGCCGGAGGCAAGCATAACTGATGATCCTGCACATCCATGCTGAGATTTGCACATATAAGTTCCTATTAACTGTATTATAGGACATAAGAGTCAAAAAAAAAGAGGAGAAAGGGCTTAAGAATAGGCAATTGTTCCGAATTGAATAACAAAACCGCAGATTTTATCGGATATAATGAATATGCTGGTTTTACGGAATATATTAATCCGTTTCGTATGATAACCAAAGACTGTAGCTGATGATACTGTGGAAAAGGTAAGTTATTCTACAAATCCGGAAGTCTTAGGATTTTTTTAGAAATTGAAAATTTTTTATGGAATTAGGCTTGACAAAAGGGAAAGTATTATATTATATAGCGTCAATTCTTTATAGGTTAGTATAAATTTTTCTTTTGGCGTATCTCACGGAAGGGAGAGGCCATATCTAATCCAGACCCAATGGAGTGACATTTTGTAAGTTAGGAGTTTGGCTGTGTCCAATGTTGTCACAGACAAACTTTTTTTGGAAGAGGTTTATGCAGCTTATCTGTAGCCGAAGTGAAAGGGGCGGGTAGTTTTTTTGCCTGGTCAGTGCCTCTTTTGGGCTATGCCTTGTAGTTAAAAAACTGACTATTATCGGCCTGTAAGAGTGTCACCTGAGGTGAAAGGGACCAAAAGTGCGTGACGTGGGATCGAAAAAGTTGGGCAATGTGTGGACGTTGCTCATCTGGATTTCAGCTGTCTTGCTCTTGGTATCCTCCGGCATAACCTATCGTCTTCTGGCATCTCACCTGGAGCTAATTTTTGATACTCAAATTTCACTGCCTGTACCTCTAAGCGGCTTTCCTTCAGAAGTTGGCAATTGGTCAGGCAGGGACCTGCCTATTTGGACTACGACCAGAGAATATATGGAGAAGAACTTTGCAGATGATTTTGTGAGCCGTCGGTATATTAACTCTGTCACCAAGGCCTGGGCAGATGTTTATGTTGTATATTGCTCATCCCGGCCAGGGGGAATACTGGGTCATCAGCCTCGAGTGTGCTACGTCGGACATGGCTGGATTCATGATGGCACCGAACCATCGCAATTTATTTCGCGGGCCGGCCAGCAAATACCTTGCTTGGTACATCGCTTCCATAAGCCCGCTCCAATGAACGCACAGATAGTTGTCTTGAACTTCTACATCTTGAACGGCCAGATTACCACCGTCGAAAACAGCTTTTCGGGGCCCTTTGGCCGAAGGCCAAATATTGCCGGCGATCCAGCTCGTTACGTGGCCCAGGTTCAGGTAAGCTCGGTTCTTGAGAATTCGATTCGACAAGCGGGCAAGGATATGACAGATTTGATACTCGAGTTTTTCCCTGATGAGAATGGCAAAGTTAGAGCTATTAAGTATATCAACATAGCAAGTGGCATTGTGAAATAAACCGCACTACATCCACAAAGGCAAGGATTGGAATTAGTGCCATAATTGACGCTATCAAAGGAAGTTACATTGATTTTTTTCAGTGCAACCGAAGGGGACGGAGTCTGACAGAAGTAAGTTAAAAGTGTAAATGCAAAAGTAAAAAGTAAGCCACAGAGCGGCTGTGTTAGATTTCAAGTATTTTTTACATATTTTTGTGGAGTCCATAAAGTTTGATTCCTAACCATAGTATTCAGAATAATCAGCAACTTACGCATGCAGGCGGTAATGACTACCTTGTAAGCTTTGCCCTTTTGCTTAAGACGCTCTGCAAGTGCGCGTATAACAGGATTAAAACGACAGGCTGTAAACGCAGCCATATAAAGCACACTTCGGACGTCTTTTCTGCCGCCCCAGATGTGCGCTTTTCCGTCAGATTTTCCAGACGAGCGGTCCCACGGGGCCAGGCCTGCAAGGGCGGCGATTTCCTGCCGATTGAGACTGCCGAGTTCGGGCAGATTGGCGATGAGCATAGCGCTTGTTTGCGGGCCTACGCCGGGAGTACTCCGGAGGATACGGTCTTTGTTTTTGAAGTTGTCATCGGCATCGATGTACTCCCGGATGAGCCGGTCGATTTCGTCTATCTGGAAGTTGAGTGTTTTTATCATTTTTTGAATGCTCTTTTTAACCTTTGGGTGGTGAATCATAAGCAGCCGATTGGATTCCTGAGTTCGCAGGTCGTTGAGCTGCCGGCGTCTTCTGACAAGTTCGGACAACTCAGCAGTTTGTGGCGTAGAATGTGTTTTAGGTGCAGGTTTAACTATCTGTGCGAATCTGGCCAATACCTGTGCATCAATGGGGTCTGTTTTAGCCCATTGGCCCATACCTTTGGCAAAGTCACGTACCTGCCGAGGATTAACTACAACAACAGGCAAAGAGTCACTGAGCAATTCGGCAGTGAGCGGACGTTCATAGCCGCCGGTAGCTTCAAGGACGATGAGAGCGATAGTGTGATTTTTGAGCAATTTAGAAAGCTGGCGATGTCCCTTCCGGGTGTTTGGCAGTTGAGTTTTGAGGATGTTTGGGCAGGTTGCGACGTGAAATGTTTCTTTTGCGACATCGATACCGACATAAACAGTTTCAGACATGGTTTTCTCCCTTACTTGCAAATACGAACTCGCCGTGCGTGTGAGTCGGCGGCGGTTCAAACGGCTGTTCGGGCTAGTCCCACGGTGGCGGCGAGGTTCTTGCTCTGTGACGGCCTTGAAGACCCGGGCACGACCGAACTCTCGTCGCCGGCTGGTGCTGGCTCGGCTCGCTTCGCTCGCCTCGCCAGTACCAGCTTTATCCGCCAGACGTACGGCGGATTTACCTATGAGACTATTATTAACCATAACTGATGTCAACATACAAGAACACCGAGCTAACAGAGAAATAATTTATCAAAGAATGAATAAATCTGGTGTTAATCCGTGTTAATCTGTGTCCAAGTAATCTTAATATTCTTAATATAAGTTGTGAAAAATACCGAACATTTTCCGATTATAAGCGTAGTATTAAATGTAACGCTTATATCGATTATTTTTAAGGAGTTATCAAATGCCTATAAATTATGCATTATTTGAGAACCATCTTACCAGCGATCCAGAAGATTACGCTGCACAAGTCAAGATTACCGGTTCGGCCGACCTTGAGGCAATAGCAGACAGGATGATCGACCAGGGCTCGACTGTAACAAAGGCCGATATCCTTGCAGTTCTTGAAGATGCCATTAAGGCGTCTGAAGGCTATTTATTGGATGGCTACCGTGTACAACTTGGTGGGTTTTGCGAGTTGTTTCCCCGCATCAAGGGTGTTTTTAATGGTATTACCGACACGTTCGATTCGTCACGTCATCGCATAGATGTAGGTGCAAATCCCGGCGTCAGGGTCCGCAAGACGGTTCGTGAAGGTGCGACCGTCACCAAGGCCGAAGCTATCAAACCGGCACCTGCCTTACTGGAATACGTTGATCTTGGCTCCGGCGACATCAACGGGACGATAACCTTGGACAATATCGGTACCATTAACGGCCATCGGCTTAAATTTGAACCCGGTCAGGCCGATGAGGGCATTTATTTCGTCAATGTGGGCAGCGGCGCCGAGGTAAAGGCTACCGCCATCCAGAAGAACAAACCCGGCCAACTGGTCTTTTTGGTCCCAACCGTAGCAAGCGGTCAGTATTACCTGGAAGTCCGCAAGCGGTTCAGGGATTCGGCAGAGCTTCGCACCGGACGGCTGGATGAAACGCTTGAAACCTCAGCAGGTCCGCCTCCTCCTCCGTAATCTATAGCCGAAAAATGAACCATATAAGGGTCTTGGCGCTTGATTCGGTAGGCTCTGTTATCGTAAGGTGTGCTGTTCGGCATCTTGAGGCTGGGTAACCGGCAGCATGAGGCTGGGCCTCCGGTACTCTGAAAAAGCAGGCGCTGGGGGCACGAGGTAGTAAGGGCGTAGGTGTAGGGTTTTAATATGGGTAAAAAAAAGCGTTTTGGCCCTTCTAATGCAAGTTTTTGGAAGGTGCAGACAGGTGAAAAAGGCATTCGAAAAAATATGGCGTACAATCAGGCACAATCAATGCCTTACCTTAGCGGTTGTTATTTGTTCTGCTATTGGCTATTGGGCTTATGGATGCGAGTCAATGGTCGAATCTATGAAAACGCCCGGCAAAATGGTGACCAAGCCGCAGTTGCAAATAGAAGTCGACACATTCCTTGCGGAGACAAAATTGAAGTTTGAAGAACTTAACAGGCAGGATGCCTTCAAAAAACAGCTTTTCGAGTACGCCCTTGTAATCGCTGAAGGCGGCACGCTTAATCCTGTCGGTGTTGCTGTTTCACTTTTCGGCATTCTCGGTATAGGTGCTATTGCCGATAACCGGCGAAAAGATGGAGTAATTAAAGGTCTGAAGCAAAACGCCTGATTCTATTGGAAATCTTTGCTCCTATTTAATTTTCTATTCATTTGTTCAACATATCACAATTACCAAAACTAACCTTTTTTATTGAAATATAGTTTTTCAGGTCTCTTTGGTTGAAGGCCTAATATTGCCGGCGAGGCCCCACCCGCAAGTGCCAATGAGCTCAGCTTTTTATCGATGGATACGGCAAGCCCGTATATTATCGTATACGATGGCAAAGACGGCGGAAAGACCGCTCACTATATGCTGCGATGGGTCAAGACAAACGGCGAAAAAGGACCCTGGTCCGAAACCGTCAGCGCAACCATAACGGCGTAAAAAGAAGTAAAGAAATCAGCTATCGGCTCTTGAGAGATCAGGAGCCGATAGCTTCCAGTTAATCAGTTATCTGACTTCTGACCTCTGACTATCTAACTTCTAATCTCTGAAGTCTGACTATCTGAAATCTAACCCCTAACCTCTGAAATCTAATTCAGTGAATCTTATCAATAAAACATTCGTAACTATTACTGACCGATTCCGCGGTGATGACCTTAAGGCGCGCTGTGCGCGCAGCAGCGTTATTTTAATGAGCGGAGCTTTCGTTGCCAAGTTTCTTGGGTTCGGGAGCAAGGTTGTCCTGACCCGTTTGCTCGTAGCTCAGGAGATGGGGCTGATGGTGATGATAATAAGCCTCACACAGTTGTTTGAAGTCCTCACAGAGGTAGGTATCAAACAATCGGTCATTCAGCATAAAAACGGTGCCGACCCCGAATACCTTAACATGGCCTGGTGGTTTCAAAGCTTGCGGGGAATTGTACTGTATGCGGTTGCTTTTGTCGTAGCGCCATGGCTGTGTGAATTCTATTTCCGCAGCAGGGCTGAGGTACTGACCCGTTATTCAATGGAAGAATTGATAACTCTGGTTCGGGTGGCTTTTCTTAGCATACTTTTTAGTGGATTTATCAGCCCGAGAGCACACGTATTGGAAAAGAAGTTTAGGTTCGGCAGGGCGGTGGTGATAACACAGGGTGGCTTTATTTTAGGGACTCTTGTTATTATCATTTTGGCTTTTGTCATTAGAAATGTTTGGGCGATAGTGATAGGATTTGCAACCATTGGATTTGCCAGATGTTTGATGTCATATGCTTTGTGCCCCTTCATGCCAAGATTTGCCTATCATAGAGAGAGTTTTCAGGGGTTGTACAGTTTTGCGAGGGGGATGCTTGGCTTGCCGGTGCTGACATACATCGCTTTCAACATAGACGTGCTGGTTGCAGGCAAACTTGTTTCAACTTCGTTAGTTGGTTTCTATGGCATGGCTTTGACGCTGGCAGTTGCACCATGGGACCTCTTTAGTCGAATAATAAGTCCGATTTTATTCCCGGCATTTGCTGAAAAGCAGGATGACAGAGAGGTTCTTTGCAGAGCGATTGTGAAGATCACCAAGTTTACAGCATTATTCGGCTTTCCGCTGGTAGCACTGGCAATAATTTGCAGCAGAACAGTATTGTCTCTCGTTTTTGGCGAGCAGTATTCGGCAGTTGCAGTTCCGTTTAGTCTGTTATGTATTTATGCACTGCTCCTTATTATAGGAACAATACTTGGTAATCTCTTTTTCGGCATCGGACAACCAGGCAAACACCGTCTCTTTGTTGGGCTTCGTGCCTTGATTCTAATTGTATTTATATATCCGGCTATAACATTATTCGGGCTTACAGGCGCGGCTGCGGTTGTAATGCTGGCAAGTTGTGCTGTCATGTGTGTGCAGGTCATCGTGATACGTAAGGTGATTGGATTGAATATCTTCGACTATATAATTTCGTGGCTCCCAGGATTGGTTTTGGCGGCTCCAGTATTGGCAGTCGTCTTGGTTGTACGAGGTCTGGCGCCGGGTTCGCCCATGGTGCATTTTATAATTGGGCTTTTGTCGTGGATTATTGTATGCGGGATTGGGCTGATTTTACCTAAGTTCTTTGATAGCCGGCGACGGCACGAGCAGGCAGGTGCTGCGGTCGCTGAGCTTGTAGGTGGGGAGGAGGCATAAAGTGCCCGAACACTCTGGGACTGAGCATAAACCCATGAGAATTGGCCTGCTTGGTGCTTCGTTTGACAGCGGTAATATGGGGGTTAGCGCCTTAGCTGAATCCAGCATCAAAATCATCGTTAATCGATGGCCTAATGCAAAAGTGATATTGCTTGGTAGTGGTCGAGAGCTTGGTGAACATCGACTAAAAATAGGTGATAAGGATCTATGTATAAGAGAACAACCTATTCGCTTTTGTAAGAATATATTTCTTGACAACCATTTTCTCGTACTTTGTTTGTATGCATTGCTATTTAAGGTGTTTCGCTGGGAGAAATTGAAGCGTTTCTGCGCACGACGAAACACGAGCCTGTACTGCATAACTCAAATGGACATGGTCGCGGTTATTACCGGCGGCGATAGTTTTAGTGATATCTATGGTATGCGCAGGTTTACGTTGGGGTCTCTACGCAAATGGCTTGTTCTGCTGTTCAACAAAGATATGGTGATGCTGCCTCAGACTTATGGGCCGTTCGAACGACCGTTGGCCAGAGTTATGGCCAGGTATATTTTGAAAAAGGCTAGCCTGGTCTATTCACGGGACCAGGCAGGTATAGATTATGTGAACAAACTGCTCAACAAAGGTGCAAAAAACGGTAAAGTCAGATTCGCTCCCGATGTCGCTTTTGTCTTGGACTCTCGTGAACCCAAGCATCTTACTATCGAGCCATCGGCAAAGATACGGGGGCAGAACTCAATAGTGGTAGGTCTGAATATCAGCGGGCTTCTGTTCAATGGCGGTTATCGTCGAAATAATATGTTTGGTCTGAAAACCGACTACCGGGAACTAATTTGTGAGATTATCAGGATGCTCCTAAAAAAGGAGGAAGTAGTTGTTTTACTAATTCCCCATGTGTTTCCACCAGCGGGTTATGAGGTGGAAAGTGATTCTGATGCGTGCCTGAAGATTTATGAGCAGTTGAGGCAAATATACTCCGGCAGAATATTCTTGGTGAAAGGCGAATACGACCAAGGCGAAATAAAGTACATAATAGGTTTGAGTGATTTTTTTATTGGTTCTCGGATGCACGCTTGTATAGCAGCTTTGTCGCAGAATATCCCCTGCGTAGGGGTAGCATATAGCGAAAAATTTCATGGTGTTTTTAAAAGTATTAAGCTGGAATATTGTGTGGCCGATGCGCGTAGTTGTGATGAAAAACAGGTAGTTGAGAAGATAAATTTAGTCATTGAACGTAAAGACGAAATCCATGAACATTTGAGAGATATTATGCCTGAAGTCAGAGCAAATATACTAAACATTTTCAAGAGTTAAGGACGATGTTTGGGAAAAAGGTAATAACCGGATTATTATACAAACTCTATGCTTTCAGAAGACGGAGGTTAAGGGATATTATATTACGCTTGGTCACAAAATTAGAGTGTGGGCAAATGAAATCACATACCCTTCGTCGCATATTCTTAGATTATCACCATATCGAGATAGGATTATATAGTTATGGCGGTTGTTTTGATCCTAATCGCATAGCACCATTTACCAAAATAGGCAGGTATTGTTCTTTTGCCCAAGGCGTGTGCGTATTTAATGGCAACCATCCAACAGGGTTTAAATCAATGCACCCTTTTTTCTACAATCCCGCTTTCGGATATGTTCAGAAGGAATTGATTCCCAGAAATAAGGTTATTATCGGAAACGATGTGTGGGTTGGGCATAATGCCATCATTGTTCCAAGTGTTAAGCGTATCGGCGATGGTGCGGTTATCGGGGCAGGTGCTGTCGTAACTAAGGATGTGCCCGACTTTGCGGTGGTGGCTGGCAACCCAGCCAGGGTAGTCAAATATCGTTTTTCAGAGGAAACACGACTCAAAATCAAGTCATCGAAGTGGTGGAACAAGGATATAAAAGAACTGAAAGAGAATCTTGAAGAATTCTTACGGCCGTTAGAAGAAAATAGGAATGAAGTTTAAACGAGTTGACCAAGTTGTTGAATGGCGGCTTTGCGTAGGCTGTGGGGCGTGCGCCTCTGCATGTCCCGAACATGCTATTACTTTGGTGGATATTCCGGACAAAGGAATTAGGCCGGTAATCAATTCGGCAAATTGCAGCGAGTGCGGAGAATGTGTCAAAGTGTGTCCAGGGATAGCTATATCACATAACCCATTTAATAGCCAGGCGATATCGGAACTTCGGCTGGCGTGGGGGCCAGTGTTTGAAGTGTGGGAGGGCTATGCAAGTGACGCTGAAATACATTTCAGAGGCTCATCTGGCGGTGTCGCAACGGCTATGGCTCTTTTTTGTCTGGAAAAGGAGCATATGACAGGTGTTCTGCATATCAGAGCCAATCCAGAATCTCCTTTGCAGAATGCAGCAGTTTTCAGCAAGAGCAGGGAAGAGCTTTTAGCATGTACCGGTTCACGATATTCACCGGCGGCACCATGTGAGAAATTGAGAGAGATTCAAGAAGCCGACTCCTCTTGCATATTTATTGGTAAGCCTTGTGATGTTGTTGCACTACGTAAATCACAGACAATTAACCCAAAGCTTAATAATAAGATTGGTTTAGCTATCAGTATTTTTTGTGCGGGAACCCCAACCACTAAGGGAACTTACCAACTTCTTGATGTATTTGGTGTTGCCGCCGAGGAGGTTGACCAACTCAGATATCGCGGCTACGGCTGGCCAGGGAGGACTACAGTAGGAATCAAGGGTTCAAATGGCGAAATCCGACAGATGAGTTACAACCGTTCTTGGGGCGACGTATTGAGTAAGCACGGTCAGTTCAGGTGCCGATTGTGCCCTGATTCAACGGGCGAGTTTGCTGATATTTCCTGCGGTGATCCCTGGTATCGAGAAATTGAGCCGGCTGATCCGGGCTGGTCGCTGGTACTGGTCAGAACCGAATGTGGGAGGGAGATTTTACGAAAGGCGATAAAAGCAGGTTATGTAGAGCTTCGAAGTGTAGATCCAAATATACTACCACTCTCGCAGAAGGCTCTTCTTAAACGAAGACGTCATCTCTGGGGGCGATTGCTGGCGATGTGGATGATGCGGGTACCGGTACCGCGTTACATAGGGTTTTCTTTATTCAGGAACTGGCTTAGACTTTCAGCAGTAGAAAAAACACGTTCGGTTGGAGGAACTCTAAAACGGATTATATTGCGTGGATGGACGAAACCTCTGAAACCAGGCATCTCAGACAACAAATCGCAAGAAGGTAATGATATAGATAAACACGTGATAACTTTTGACGAAACTGAATCACAATGCAAGGTGTAACTTTAATAGTTGCAGTTATTGTTTCTCTATTAGCTATAACATTACGCCCAGGTTACGCCTTAGCTGCGTATATCACATCTCTGTTATGGTATCCCAGTTATCTGGTGGTGGGCATAGGCACGATAGACATATCAATTGGCCGGATTGTGGTTGGTGTATTGCTCTTGCGGTGCTTATGCGATCACCGAATTCAAAGTAAGTTTAACTGGTCGCGATTGGACACATGGGTAACATTAAGCATGGTGATATATGTTGGGGTACCTTGTGTTACCGGACCATTATTATCTACCATAGAAAATAGGGGCGGGTTTTTGATGGATACCTGGTTTGCTTATATGGTTGCGCGTTTTTTTGTGACCGATCGGGCGACGTTACTAGCAGTGATAAAGTGGATTGCTGTTGTATTGGCTCCGCTCGCTGTTTTGGGAATTATAGAATCTGTCACCGGCTGGCGGACTTTTATTATATTATGTCGAAATTCTCCAGCGTTTGCGCATCTGATGAGCTATGAGCCAAGATGGGGTTTAATACGCGCTGTCGGTCCTTTCAACCATTCCATTCTGTTTGGCTCTACATTTGCCATGTTTTTGCCATTAGTCTACTTTCTGCGACATCAGAAAAATTACTGGCGGCTTTTGGCTTATGTCCTTTCGGGAGTGGCATTGGCCGGAGCTTTAAGCAGCATGTCTATGGGTCCGTGGATTATGGTGATAGTGGTGATTTTCTGCCTGGCAATGGAAAAATACAAGCATTGGGTTAAGCCGCTGCTTATATTTTTCCTGGTTTCATGTGTGCTCGTTGAAATAGTAAGCCACAGGCCCTTTTACCATGTTATAGCTTCTTATGCAAATCCGCTGGGCGGTTCAGGCTGGCACCGCGCCAAGCTTATTGATTGTGCGGTGGAACATTTCGGTGAGTGGTGGCTGATCGGTTACGGGGACAAAGATCCGGGTTGGGGGCCGAGTTTAGGAATGGCTGCAACGGATGTGACTAACGAATTTATCTTAAATGGGGTAAGATACGGGATACTTGGGATTGTGGTTCTTTGCGGGGTACTTGCAACAGCGTTGCGCAGCCTTTTTTATGCGCACAGAAAAGCACAAAATCCGGAAATACAATCTTTATGTTGGTCTTTGGGTAGTATATTGGTTTCTGTGATAGTAACCTGGATGTCGGTAAGTTTTTTTGGACAAATTTCGACCTTGTTTTACTGTGTTTTAGGAATAATGGGCTCTTCATTCAATTTAGTCTCAAACACAACCAGCCATACAGAACAACCATCTCATATGTCAGAATTTCTAAAACTACGACATGAGTTCTAAAATTGGGACACACGAATAGTATTAAATAGGAATTCTGGAATGAAAGCTAAACATCAGCAAAAGCTCAAGGATGACTTGGAAATAATAACTGCAAAAAGCGTTGAAGAAATCGAGAACATACGTCCAATCTGGGGAGAAATGCAGAGTAATGAACCTTATCCGCTAATCAATGCAGACATTGATAGATATCTTTCTGTGGTCAAGGCAATCAAGGGTAACGTACGACCACATGTCATGCTTTTCACACGTGGCGGCCGTCCGGAAGCGATGGCAATAGGTCGTATAGAAGATCGTAGGTTAAAGATTGAATTTGGGTATAAAACTCTCCTGCGCCCGATGTTGAGATGTTTGACGGTCGTACATGGCGGACTTATAGGTCGGTTTAGCAAGGATCTAAACCTTTTGCTGGTTCGTGAGTTAATTAACGCGTTGCGCCGCCATGAAGCTGATATGGTTTTCCTACTCCATCTCAGGACGGATTTGCAACTGTATCAGATTGCCAGATCCGTACCGGGATTTCTATGCGTAAATCACTGTCCTGTGGTTGGCCTGCATTGGCAAACCCATTTACCGGACACAGTGGAGGAATTCTACTCGAAGATGAGCAAAACACGTAAGCGTAATTTGAAGAGATATAGCAGAAAATTAGAGCAGGCAGCCGGAGGAAAGCTCGAAGTAAAATGCTATAACCGGGAGAACCAGTTGGACTATTTTATGAGGGTCGCTTCCGCGATATCCGGCCTTACGTATAAGAAAGGTCTCAACGTGGCATTTAGTGATACCTTCGAAACGCGCTCTCTGTTGACACAGGCTGCCCGTGCTGGCTGGTGGAGAGGTTATATCCTTTACGCGGGAGATGAGCCCTGTGCTTTCGAATCGGGTATCAGCTATGAAAGAGTATATTTCGGAGAACACATGGGCTACAATCCTCGGTGGGGTCCATTCAGCCCGGGAACAATACTCCTAACAAAGATCTTTGAGGATCTGTGTCGTAACTCCTCTATAAACGTCTTTGATTATGACACTGGCAATGCGGCGTATAAAGATAGATTTGGCACTAAATGTTGGTCCGAAGCCTGCGTTTACATTTTCGCCCCGAGGTTATATCCCATCTTAACCAATGTATTGCGATCATCTGTTATGGGTTTGTCTCTGAGATTAGAGGGTGTTTTGAATAGATTTGGTTTACTATGTTGGATAAAACGGCGCTGGCGCAATCTATTTGAGCAAAGTGCGCGGAAGGTAAGAACGGAAGTTCGGAGATAAGTGTAAACTGTTATGATTTTAACTGCGTTTTCTGTTTTGGCAGTCACCTTTGTCTTTATTTATGTCGTTATCCCTTGGCTTTTTGGCAGGGGATCGCGCATATTGTTGAGAATCAAGGCGGCGAAGTCTAACTCGCTCGTTCTGACTTTCGACGACGGTCCGAGCAGTAGGTTGACGCTTGCTATTTTAAGTGTATTAGATGAGCACAATGTCAAAGCCACATTTTTTCTGCTGGGCAGAAACATTACAGGCCGGGAAGAAATCGTCAGGCAAATAACAGAGCAAGGACATGAGATTTGCTCGCATGGTTATGACCATCTGAACCACTGGAAGGTATCACCATTCCGTGCCCTATCCGACATAAAGAGAGGCTGGCAAGCTATCGACTTGGCTTTAGGTAGTAACCGAGGGATCTATCCATTCCGCCCGCCAAATGGGAAACTTAATCTTATTAGCTTTTTGTACCTTTGGTTTCGTAGGGTGCCAATTGTCTATTGGTCTGTGGATTTGGGAGACACATGGTTTGAAACGATTGACCCGGCCAGAATTGCACATTTGGCAAAAGAAGCCGGCGGAGCAGTTTCGTTAGCCCATGATTTTGATCGTTCTGATGACACTTTGGATTCGTTAATCCTTGAGTCAGTTCGGTCGGCTTTGACGATGGCGCAACAGACAGGCATGCAAGTGTTGACTTGTTCAGAATTGTTCAGCCGCGGCAAAGGGGGGAATTAGTTGGACGTATCTGTAATCGTAGTTAGCTGGAATACTAAAGAGCTTTTGTGCGACTGTCTTGGGTCCATCTTGGAGCAGGCAGGTGATTTAGATTATGAAATTATTGTTGTCGATAACGCTTCCTCTGACGGCTCGGCCGATATGGTTCGGTCCCGTTTTCCCGAGGCAACTGTCATTGTCGAACAAAGTAACCGTGGGTACTCGGCGGCTGCCAACACAGGAATAAGAGTTGCTCAGGGCCGATATGTATTAGTTCTAAATAGTGACACGTTAATTTGTGATGGATCTATTGACAAGACCGTCGGTTATGCCGATAAGCACCCAGAAACAGCGGTTGTTGGCTGTCAGGTTTGGGAAAATTCGGATAAGGTCCAAATGACCTGCTTTCGTTTCCCCAGCTTGCTCAACCTTTTTCTACGTATGTCTGGATTGGCAAGGTGTTTTAAAAAGAGCCACTTCTTCGGGCGCGAAGATATGCAATTGTGGCGGCGTGATAGTGAACAGGAGGTGGATGTTGTTTCTGGGATGTTTATGCTTGTTAGACGTGAGGCTATCGATGAAGTGGGATTGATGGACGAAGCCTATTTCCTCTATTGTGAAGATACAGACTGGTGTTATCGTTTTGCAAAGGCGGGCTGGAAAATGTTGTTCTGGCCTGGGGCTTTCATACTGCACCTTGGTGGAGGTGGACACAGCAGCAAGTCGCAAGAACTGAAATTGAAGGTTCAAATGCAAAAAAGTATCCTGCTCTTCTTCAAGAAGCATCATGGCGTAATTCAATATCTTCTTGCGCGACTGATTCTTACTGTTTACACCGGATTGCGATACCTGGCGTCTACGCTGGTGCTAATAGGAAGGGGTATTGTGGGAAGGGATGTAGACAAAGATCTGAAGGAAAGCCAAAGTCGTTGGTGCGTATTCAAATACTGTATCTTCGGAATTGAACCGGAGGGGGTAAACAGGGAGTCATAGATATTCCTGTCGTTTCATATGGGAAAGATAACGAAGCTTTTTGTTGCAACGGCTTACTCTGTTATTCTGCCTTTTATTCGAAAGAAGCCCTATCGAATTGTACTATATTACCACGATGTGCGAGAAGAAGACATCGAAGCTTTTGAGAAACAGATGAGCTATCTGGCGGGTAGATGCAAGGTGGTTAAACTTTCCGAGATACTCGCAGCCGAGGCTGACGATTGCAATGCAATTGTAGCGATAACTTTTGATGATGCTTTTGTCAGCGTTTTGAAAAACGGATTACCGGTACTGAAAAGGCATGGACTGACAGCGTCTATTTTCGTACCGACAGGCAATCTGGGCCAACCACCGAAATGGGATATTCCCGAGGATTCATTGGACAGGAATGAATTAGTGATGAGCAAAGAACAGCTTGCCGAGATTGATAAAGATGGATTTGAGGTTCTTTCACATACGGTATCACATTGTGTTTTGACCGAGCAAAACGATCGTAGGCTAAAAAGAGAACTATCCGAGTCGAAAATTGCACTCGAAAACATTATTGGGCACGAAGTCTGTGGCATCAGCTATCCACACGGGGCATATGATTCCGAAGTCTGTAGGGCTGCTAAGCAGGTGGGGTATCTATCAGGATATACCATAGAGCCTTGCATAGTTGACAGTCACACGGATAGTATGCAGATAGGACGGGTTTTCGTCTCACCGATGGACAGTTTGTTTGAGTTCAAGCTGAAAGTCAGTGGGTCATACCAAGTGGTAAGCTACTTGAGGACTGTTAAGAAAAATCTCTTTAGACGCTTTGACTAACGACAATAGGTCAATACAATGCCTTGCACATTGCATGTCGATAAAGTAGATAGACGGGATTGGGAGCGATACGCGAGCGATTTCGCTGATTACAGCATATATCAAACCTGGCCATATCAGCAGATACGAGCCGAAACAGATGGTCAGGAAGTAAACCGAGTTGTTATCGAGGATGAACACGAACACATTAGTATGATGGGCCACGTGCGCATAAAGAAGATCAGGACCTTGGGAATCAAGATAGGTTATATGCAATGGGGGCCGCTATTACGCGGCAGAAGCGGTGAATTGAGTTGCAATATTGCGACTTTTGAGAAACTCACGAGGTATTATCTTGGTAAGTATGTAAACGTATTACGTTTAAGGCCTAATGTTATTGATGGTTCAATTGGCCGACGAGTGATCGAAATGCTTGAATGCAATGGTTTTGAGCGTGTGCATGAACCAACCCCTTACCGCTCTATTATACTTCCGCTTGAGGGCTCTGAGGAGGACCTGAAAAGGACATTTAACCGGAACTGGCGGCGCAATCTGAAAAAAGCCGAGAAAGCTGAAGTAAAGATAGAGCAGGAATGCAGCAGCAGCCATTTTGATGTATTTGAGAAGTTATACGCCGCGGCGCTGAAACGCAAGAGGTTCAAGGGCCTCGACCCGCAAGAGTTTGCGCAGTCACAGAGTATTCTATCGCCGGAAGAAAAGATGACTGTCACCGCGGCTTATTTCAAGGGAGAGGCAACCACGGTTCTTATTACAAGTAACCTGGGAGATACCGCGGTGGATATACTCGCGGCAAATAGCGAGAAAGCTTTGCAGTGCGGCTCATCATTCTTGGTTTACTGGAAAGCCTTTTGTACAAGTAAGCGTGCCGGAATGAAAAGATATGATCTTGGAGGCATCGACCCTGAGAACAATCCTACGGTCTACAACTTTAAGCGTGGGACAAGAGGCGAAGAAGTCTTCCACATAGGGACTTTTGATATATGTTCAAATTCGGTGGTCAAAAGGATTTGGCGTTTAGGGGAGCGGTCCTATCGGCTTGTTAGAAGGTAGGCACAAGTCACATGAACAGTGAGTCGGCAAATACACGTGGAATGATGGAACAAAGTGAAACTTGCGATTGTTGTGTTGCAGCCAGCAAAGGGATTCATGTTGATGTGTTTGACAACTTCAATGAACTGGCCTCAATGCAGCAGGAATGGGACGACTTTGTTGAGTCTGTTGGGGCAGAGATTTTCCTCACATACGATTGGTGCAGGGTATGGTGGAAGTATTATGGCGAGAATCGGGCTATGAAGATATTTGTGTTTCGATGCCGGAACAGACTTGTCGGGATAATTCCTTTATTTTTTGAGAAGGTGTGGATGGGTCCAATGTATGCCAAGACCGTGAAAATCGTCGGCTCAGACTTCACGATGCCGCAATTCAGTCTGCCCATAGAGAGTGACTATATGCAAGAAGTAGCCCAAAGGCTTTTCGCATCGATTTCTGAGTATGATTGGGACATCATCCATTTGGGTCCTATTGCTGGCCTATATAAAAATTATGATGTTCTGAAGAATGCCTTTGAGGAATCATTTGGCTATTCTAACCTTGTGTTGAGCGAAAATAAGGGCGTGCAAACATACTTTAAGTTAGCTGATACCTGGGATGCATACTTAGCGGGTCTTAATAGAAAAGAGCGGACTAAAATCAGAAGGCATTATCGACTGGCCCACAAAGCTGCAAGCGATAAAACAGAATCGATCGTTGCCAATTGCGCTACCGGGGACAATCTTGAAGAGATGTTCACAGGCTTTGTACAAATGCACCAAAAGCATTGGCAAAAATTGAGGAAGCTAGGTCACTTTGAAGATTGGCCTTCTGCCCATGAATTTCACCACGAATTAGCTGAGGCTCAACTCAGGCTAAACCGTCTGTGTTTAATCAAAGTCACGCTGGGCAATTGGTATCTTGGGTACAAGTATGGGTACATATTTGGCAATAATTATTTTGATTTTCTCGACGCACGTTCCGATCGCAAGGAACTGGCCAACGTTGGTCTGGGACGAATCGTTTACAGTGAGATGATAAAAAAAGCTATTCGAGAGAAAGCCAAATGGATAGACAGTATGCGAGGTAAATATAAACATAAATTGGAAATGGGTGGTAAACTTTTTCCGACCAGAAATCTATATGTTGTTCCTAAAAAGACAGTAACAGTTGTACGTGTCAGATTATTTCGGCTTTTTGCATGGCTTTTGAACTTGCTTTATTACCGAATATGGTACAACAAAGTTGCTCCCAAGCTCCCTCTCAGACGAAGAGCACTGTGGAAAACCTGGATACGGACGTGTGGACTTGCTTGATAATGGAATTATTTGTCCAAGCAAAATATATCAAGATAAAGGCCTGTCATTAGTTGGAATTAGTGCAGTGGGCACTTTCAAATTCGTGGTGCCAAAAAAGAAGGAAGAACTGAAGTGAGCGATAGCAGTAAACTCGTGCTCATAGGTCTCGACGGCGGGACGTTTCACTTTCTGCGTCCACTTGCCGACGCTGGCGTGATGCCAACCCTCGCTCGTTTTTTGCGGGAAGGGGCGGTGGGAACTCTTCTTTCCACTCACCCACCGGTGACTTGCCCCGCATGGCCGACAATGTTTACTGGCGTGAATCCCGGTAAGCACGGGGTTTTTAGTTTCACGTGCCGCAAAGGTGGCGAGGGTAGGCCGCACACTGCATCGTTGTTAGACGTGCGCGTCCCGGCGATTTGGGAGCTTGTAGGCAATGCTGGGTCACGAGTGGGAGTCATGAATGTTCCCATCACTTTTCCTGCTCAGCCTGTCAATGGATTTATGGTTTCTGGCTTTCCAGCGCCCGATGGCTTGCCGGAAGTGGTATGGCCTCGAGAGGAATACGCGGAGATGATGTACAAGCTTCCCGACTTTATGGTAAATTGGTCAGGATTTGGTGAAAGGGCCTCCACTGACTCGAAAAAGGCGTCTTTGGTAAAATCTGCCAATACTTTATTGCGGGCGCGGATTCGGGCATTTGAGTATTTCTTGGATCGATATAAAGTCGACTTCTGCTTCTTGGTTTTTGAGTACACTGACAAGGTACAGCATTGGTTTTATCCTCTGCTTGATTCGATGACTAATACATCGCTGGCACACGAAGATTCTAAGGCCTTGAATCTACTTCAAAAAGGTTATCAAGAAGTCGATGCGGCTATCGCTCGACTTGTCGAGCGATTCGGCGAGAAAGCGAACTATATTATTGTGAGTGACCATGGGTTCGGTCCTGTCGATCGCGTCGTCTATCTCAATCACCTGCTGGAACAGAATGACCTTTTTACTGCGCGTCGAATAAAGGCCTTGACAGCGAAAGCAGCGAGCTTAGGAAAATTGCCGTTGCGCATCCGGAGCAGGCTGGGACTAGCACAGGATGAGCCCTGGCATCGGCTCGACACGTGGAAATCTCCGCTGACCAACTTTCCCCGCACAAAGGCTTTTGCAGGACACCAGTTTGAGCATGCTGTATATATTAACGTTGTCGGTCGATGTCCCCGTGGTATTGTGCAGCAGGGTCCCCAATATGAGGCCGTTCGGCGCAAGGTGGTGGATGTGCTGCGGCAGGCAAAGGATCCCAAGACAGGTGAACCTATCTTCGAAGGCGTATGGCCATATGAGGAAATATACACCGGCGAGTACGTGCAGAACTCTCCAGATGTGATCTTAGATTTGGCGGCGGGATATATGGTTTCTTCAAACATTGGACTCTCAGCCGTACTCGACGATGGTTTCTTGCGTGATGCCCGAGTGTCAGATGCGAAGGGATACCACCGCCCAGATGGAATCTTTATTGGGTATGGGCCGGCATTTCGCCAGACGCATGATGTCGGGGCCTCGCTGCTCGATATTGCGCCAACCGCACTGGCGCTGATGGGTGTAGAGCCTCTTGAGGAGATGGACGGTCGTGTACTGAAAGAGGTAATTCGGCACGAATCAATGCCTACCTGCCGGAAAGCAAAAACAGAAGAGTTCGGCCCGGTTCGGGGCCACCCATCAGAACGGGTATACTCCCAGGATGATGAGAAAGACATCGCCCGCAGACTGGCAGATTTGGGATATATATAAAGTGAAGTAGCGGTCTGGAGAATAGCAAAAGTGGCTTATTCAAGGACACCTGTAATATCGCATAACGGACAACTCAGTTGCGGAACGATGTCTT
>Ga0209636_10001616_pt1 | contig 22838 bp, 18 predicted proteins | sample DeeMarSWOR152_54_FD_187464 | JGI IMG/M metagenome (GOLD analysis project Ga0209636, IMG submission 187464) | Marine sediment microbial communities from White Oak River estuary, North Carolina - WOR-1-52-54 (SPAdes) (version 2) | ecosystem: Environmental > Aquatic > Marine > Intertidal zone >...
ATACGGATTTTGCCACGAAGCCTTCGGTGAGTTTACAGCAAGAGATTCTTAAGACTTTGACGGCATAAGTTTTTTAATGTCTTTACAATAATAGCAGTTTTGCATTTCGATGGTTGAATGGTTGACCGAGTGGGTCTTTTTGGTATAATGCATTTTTGTTGCATGGCGTAATACGTAATACAAATAACGAAACGAGGATGTTTATATGCAAACGGTAAAAACTTTGGGCGAATTGGCAGAATACGTAGGCGGTAAAGTTGTGGGGGATGCAGGCGTAACCATCAAGTCAGCATCGACGCTTGGTCGTGCAGGTGAAGGAGATATTAGCTTTTTGGCCAACCGCAGATATGAGAAGCAGTTGCAGACGACGGGGGCCAGTGCGGTAATTGTCGGTAAAGAAACAGCTAAAACCTCTGTTCCTCTTTTGATAGCAGATGACCCTTACTATGCGTTTATGCAGATAATGGTGTTGCTGCACGGCTATCGTAAACACAAGAAGGTGGGAATCAGCTCTCGGTCGATGATTTCGGATAGTGCGAAAATTGGAGTGGACTGCCATATTCATGATTTTGTAACAATAGCCGATGATTCAAGGATTGGTAATGGGTGCGTAATTTATCCCGGTGTGTGCATTGGTCGCGGTGTTCAGGTCGGTAATGACTGCATAATCTATCCGAATGTTGCAATTTATGATGGCTGTAGAATAGGCAATCGTGTGATTATAAATGCGAATTCTACAATCGGAGAAGACGGATTTGGTTATGCCAGCCATAAGGGCGCTCATTATAAAATACCTCAGATTGGTTCTGTAGTTATAGAAGACGACGTGGAAATAGGAGCCTGCTGTGGAATCGAGCGAGGGACATTAGGCGATACAATCATAGGCCAGGGCAGCAAGTTAGGCGACCTTGTTGCGATAGGCCACGGCACGAAAATAGGCGCATACTGTTTGTTAGTGGCTCAGGTGGGAGTTGCCGGTTCAACTACACTTGGGCATCATTGTGTTGTAGGAGGCCAGGTTGGTATAGTGGGCCATATCAACATTGGAAACAATGTTACGATTGCGGCGCAAGCAGGAGTAGTCAACAATATAGCAGATGGTAAGGTGGTGTTAGGGGCTCCGGCTATCGAGGTAGCCCAAGGCAGGCGAGCGTATAGTATGATACAATACCTTCCTGAGATGCGTCAAAATATTCGTGACCTTCAAAGCCAGATAGAACAAATTATCTCATCTGTTAAATTTGATTCAGAAGAGCCTCCACTTGGTGAAGAGCCGCAAAGTGACGATTTTGAAGAGCCTGTTGAGCAATAGTTATCTAATTGTTCATCGGTCGATTGTGATTTATTATATGCGAATCAGGAATTGCTCCACTTGGGGATATTATATAGCATATGGATAGTGGAGAGACATTGGGTTTGATAGCAGGCGAGGGCAGATTACCCTTTTTAGTGGCAGCCGGCGCCAAGCAGGCGGGATTAAAGGTAATTTGCATTGGTTTAGCAGACAATGCGGAGCCAAGCTTAGCTGAAGAAGTTGATGTTTTTTATGAGGTTGCTCTTGCTCGACCTGGTAGCTGGATACGTAAGTTAAAAAAGCACGGGGTAACGAGAACGATTATAGCGGGCAGGGTTGCCAAAGGGCGTATTTTCACACCTTGGCGAATTCTGCATTATCTGCCAGATTGGCGAGCGTTTAGGATATGGTATTGGCGTCTTCGAGGTAAAGGCAAACAGAACGATATGGTTTTGAGTGCCTTAGCTGAGGAGTTAGCCAGCGGCGGAATAGTATTGGAGAATTCGACAATGTACTGCAGGGAGCATATTGCAGCGGCGGGAGCGATGACCAAACATAAGCCGAGTTTATCGGTCGAGAATGATATTGAATTTGGCTGGGAACTGGTTAAGAAGCTCGGCGAGGTTGATATAGGGCAGGCCATTGCGGTCAAAGAAAGAGAAGTAATAGCCGTTGAGGCGATAGAGGGCACGGCTGCGATGATTGAGCGTGCTGGCCAGTTTTGCCAATCGGGCGGCTGGACGCTTATCAAGGTCTCAAAACCGAATCAAGATATGCGATTTGATGTCCCGTGCGTGGGACCTGATACGATTAGAAGTTTGGCTGAAAACGGAGCCAAATGTCTGGTTGTGGAGGCGGACAAAACAATAATTATTGACAAGCCTGAGACGATAAGGCTTGCCGATGAACTTGGCATTGCTATTTTTGGGCGTTGAACTGTCACTATAAGCGTAAAATGCAAAACGAAAAATTAAAAACTTTTGAGTTAGTAACAATTTTATTAGTTTTACGCTTTTAGCTCTTAATTTTTAATTCTTCTTATGATTGAATTTCCATTTCAACTTTTAATTAAGCGTATTTCTGGTGAGGGAAAAGAATCCTTGATGTGCACCGCCCTTTTGCGCATTGTTCCTGGCAGTCGCGAGATATATGATGCCCAGTGGGGTGGCAGAGGTGTGATTGCGAAGGTGTTCTTTCATAAAATTAATGCGTGGCGTCATTTTGAGAAGGAATGTCGAGGTTTGCGTTTGCTGGGGGAGCGAGGGTTGAGTTCGCCGGAGCTTTTGTTTAGCGGAGAAGCTGAAGACGGTCGATGGGTGGTGGTAGTGGAGAGGATAGAGGATTCGTCAACAGTTCAGGATGCTCTTGGCAAAAGAGTGGAGAAAGCAGCGAGGCTTGATTTACTGACCCTTGTTTGTAAGGAACTGGCAAGGCAGCACAATAAAGGGGTTTTGCAGAGAGATTTGCATTTGGGAAATTTTCTTTTGGGTGGGGACAAGGTGTTTGCATTAGATGCGGGGCAGATGCGATTTTTTTCGAGGCCAATAGGAAGGCGGAAAAGCATTTGTCAATTGGCGATGTTGGTGTGTTGTTTGCCATCTGGCGACGAGGAGCCCGTCACGAGGCTTTGTGAGGAGTATTTTAAGGCTCGCGGCTGGCAGTTTGGAAAATCAGATGAGGTATTGTTTGAAAAACAGCTTACCGTGCACAGAAAAAGAGGGGTCGATAATGGTTTGAAAAAATGTCTGCGAACGAGTAAGAGACATCTTCGGATTAAGGCCGACAGATACTTTGCTGTGTTTGACAGGGGGTTTTGCGAGGAGGTCGAGCCTCTTGATTTTATAAAGCAGATAGATTCACTGATGGATAAGGGTCGAATTCTTAAAGAGGGAAGAACATCGTATGTATCAAGTTTGAGATGGAACGGTAGGGACGTTGTTATAAAGCGATATAATCATAAGGGGTTTATTCATTCACTGCGTCATACAATAAAGAGGTCGCGAGCACATCGGGGTTGGCTGCACGCACATCGGCTCAGGATGCTAAAGATAGCTACGCCAAGACCGCTGGCATATATCGAGCAGCGTAAAGGGTCTCTTTTATGGAAGTCTTATTTGATAACCGAATATGTTAAAGGACAGAAACTTTATGACTTTTTGCGGGACAGCAAGATAGGCCAAGAGGAACGTTCAAGAGTGACCGGAAAGGTCAAGGAGCTGCTTAATAAGTTGGGCGAACATCGTATCACTCATGGAGATTTAAAGCACTCAAATATTTTGATTACAGAGGATGGCCCTGTTCTAACAGATCTTGATGGGATGCAGGTACATAGGTATGGGTGGCTTTATAAGGTTTATCAAGCAAAAGACAGGGCACATTTACCATTTACTGGCCGGGAGTGAAGATTATTTTGATTCCGTGGCGTGGGAATATGTAACAAAGGTTCTCCTCGTAGTATGTTTGCGCAAACGGATGCAGGTTGACAAACCAGCCCAGAAGTTTCTTGACAGGGTTTATAATCTTGAACGATGACCTAAATATCAATCCAATTCTTCCTTCTTTTTTGTGGGGGGCCGCATTCTAATTTGACAATAACAGGGTGTCCGCTATTAATTATCCGTTCTAAGTCGAACTTGATTCAAGCTTCCATATGCACTTTTGCAACATTTTATCTTATAGCTTTTTTACAAAAGCTTGTTATATTGACTCAGGGTAGTAGTAATCGTTTTGCCATTAGTGCTTTTGTCCAGAGTATCAGTGATTTAGGATTTGGATATAGCCGGGAAGACCGACCGAGCAGTTCGCACGCTTGGTTGTATAATCCCTCTTTGATTGCGTAACGTCCTGCCCTGCGACTTTCTATGCTGAGGACTTTAAGGGCTATTTTTTCAGGAATAACTTTGTCGCCACCTTTTTCATAATAGAAGCGTTCAAGGACCTTAAACTGTATAAGGCAGTTTTCGAAAGAAGCGGTCGAGAAATTGCCCAAATGGCGGCGCCTTTTGAAGGTAGGCTCGGGCAGAGCGACAAATCTGTATTTTGTTGAAAGACGAAGCCAAAACTCATAATCAGAGCATATCTTCAAGGATGTGTCGAACGCTGTAGAGTTTTTTAATATCCTTTTTGGAAACATAGAACCGCAGGCGTGGACGAGAACGGTTTGAAACAGATATTTGGTGATGTAGCCGCTGCGAAGCTTTCTTTTACATCTACTATAGACGTTGCCATTTTTGTCTATTCGAAAGTATGAGCCATACACTATGACATCCTCATCTTCTACTTTTATGGTTTTGACCATTCTCTCGATAGCGTCGGGCAGCAGTAAATCGTCGGAATCAATAAACGATATATATTCTCCTTGTGCGAGTTCTATAAGTTTATTGCGAGCTGCGGCGTCGCCGCTATTTTGCTGCCAGTGGTAGGTAACTGGAATACCAAGTTGTTTTATCATATCCTCAGTTCTGTCTGTGGAGCCATCGTCGACTATAACAATTTCATAATCTTTGTAAGTTTGTGCCAGAATACTGTCGATGGTTTCTTTGAGATATTCCTTCCGATTATATGTTGGGATGCAGATACTAACTGTCTTTTTTTTTGAGGTTGAGGGCGTAGCTGTTTTTTTGATAGGGTTTTCAGTTGCTTCTGTATTATTTAACTTAGTTTTGATATATTTTGAGATTAATGAATATAATTTTTTGCCGATTAAATCGGTATCGAAATGTTCTGCGTGTTTTCTGCCTGCTGTTCCCATATGTTTTCTTAGCTCTGCGTTGTTAATTAGTTTGCTGATTCTATCAATCCATTGAGAAGGATTGTGTGCGTGGTATCCTGTTATTTCATCAATAACATATTCTGTATTTACACCAACCGGAGATGTAACCACGGGTAAGCAGGCAGCTTGATATTGTAGGACTTTGAAGCCACATTTGCCTTTAGTAAAGCGATTATCCGGCAATGGAGCCAGACCAATGTTGCTCGTGGCTAAATCGGCAGCCTGCGTTTCCAAAGACCAGTTGCGTTTCTCAACCTTCATATTCTGGAGGTCAAAGAACTCATCGCAGATTATTCTCAGGACTACATTGTCAAAGCGTGAGCCAATTTCCTCAAGGACGGGTTTGATTTCGGCAAGGTAGGGTAATGTACTTTTGCTGCCAATCCAGACGAGGCGGATTTTGGCGTCATTTTTTTGGTCAGCCTGACAGTTGTAAGTTTTGATATCTATGCCGGTTGGCAAAACTTCAACATTGAGATTAGATTTTCGGGCGTGCTCGGCAAGGTAGGAATTACCAGCGATGACCAATTTTGCGAGTTTAACGGTTCTTTCAAAGGGTTTAGTGTGCTTGCGTCGGCTGGGTTTACGCTCCGGGTGTTCATCGTAGTACATTATTGCATCGTCAAAATCATAGATGACGTTTTGAGTGTAGTGACGCAACCATAGCGCATCGAGAAAGTTCAGAGTTTTCTTGTGCAGGTATACGGCATCGAATTCGGTGCATCTTTTCAATACTTTATGCCGGGCCAAGGAACCAGGTGGGTAGCGGACAACTTCACAATTTATGCCGTTTTGGCGCAAGATATCAAGATAGGCTGCTATCCGCTGTCTAAAGCTTGCGCGCTTCGGATTGCTGATTATTACAAGTAGGTTCATTTTAATCTTTTTCTTTTGAAGATACCCAAAGACAGCAGCTATAAGATTTCTGCCCAGGGAGCATTATAAGAACCTGTTTCGATTAGGTCGAGCATGTGCTGAGCTATCTTTGTACAGTTGAACTCATTATGGGCTCTTTCCATTCCAGCTCTTGCTATTCTTTCTCTTTCTTCTTTGTACTTCAGGTACCAGTCGGCAAGTTCAAAGAACTCGTCGACTGTATCAAAATATCGCAAATGCGTACCATCGGTGAACATAAGCTCATAACCAGGAACTCTTTTTGCGAGTTCAAATGTCCCACAAGCAGGGATATTAATGAATCTATCTGAATGGTAGAGATAAACATCATTTGTAATATTAATACTAAGTCCTATTTTGGCACCGCTGATAGCATAGAAGCAGTCCATCCCCTGAGTTTTGGGTCTGCCAAAGCATGCATACACCTTTGCATTTGGTAGGTTGGACAGCTTTTTAGCCAGAATATATCTATCCTCATCACGAGGCAGCTTACTGTGCTCGGCCGTTCCTAAAAATGTTATGTCAGCTTTCCATTTGTCATCTACGTTATGGTGGTACTGTATATCCGGGTCGCAGGAGAAAGGTACAAAAGCACAGTGTGGCACACCTGCATTCTTATAGGTTCGGAGAAATTTACCTGCACTGGGCATTATAACGGTGTCCATTTGTTTTGCTGCGGCTATCCGTTCGGGCTTTGTTTCGGGAAACGGGTCACCATCTCTGCCGATAAAAGTTGCATCAGGTGCGGCGTTTCGGGCGGCAGAAATTGTTTCAGTTGTCATATATTTCATAGAGAGGAGAACTACGATGTCGGGATAATATGTTTTAATCTGTTTCGAGAGGATGTCATCAGCGGTTCTTCTGGCAAAACGAGGCATAAAGCGCCTGAAGTGTTTACCTGAGAAAGGATTGTATTGCATCAATATATTTCGGTAGCTGAATCGCTGGACATCACATCCGCAGCGGATAAAGCCCTTGACCAGACGGCGTTCTTCAAGAAAGATAGACCTTGGTGATTCACCTTTGAAATCAGCTATTACAAAAATGCGTTTAGCCTTTTGCATAAAACAACCCTATTTGGTCGATTCTATGACAATATCATTTGCTGGAAAAAGTTTTGATAAGAGACTATAAATCTGCCTCCCTATCTAAAGTTTTCACAGAAAAATTAATCTACATCTTGATGAACTTGAAATCCTAGCCGTCTCTGAGGTATTTTTTGTGCGAATCCAAACTGGTAAGCTAATATTGTCAGGATTGATTGGTCTCGTCTATGGTTTTTTCTGTTTGAGCCTTCGGGTGCAATACATTCTTTGATTAAGGCATATTCTTTCCATTTTTTTATAAGACTTAATGCCTTAGAACATTTGAAGTCAATAGCGACTGCACCACCGGATAAGTTTCTTTTATTAAGTAAATCGTTCTCAACATTGAGATATTTGAGAGTTTTGGGGTGAGTCCATTCTTTTATTGTTCCTTTTGATACAGGGGAATAAAAACCGTGTTTTTTTATAACATTGCGTATCTGATATAAGGGCTGAGTAATTAAACATCCGGCATCTAACCAGATTACTGAAGATTTAAAATCATTCAAAACATCAGATATTATTACAGGTTTCCACGCTATTTGGCCAGCGTCTACCTTAATATTAAGATAAGAAGGATATTTGTAGTAGTCGAAGACTTTTAGATTAACTTGTGGTACGTTATTTTTGATGGAATCTGACTGTTCTTTTATTAGTCCCAGGTCGTATATTACGATTTTCGAATCAAATTCATAATGTAGCGCACTTCTGATAAATTGAGACAAGGGTCTAAAATGTGATGAATCTGCTCCGGAAACAATTATCAAATCGTCATTTGGCTTAATTTTTAATTTAAATTTTAGCTTATCAACTAAATTGTATATCTTAAGGATAAACTTTCTTGGTTTTTTTTTGGTTCTTTTAGCACCCATATAAACTTTAAGCTTTTAATCAAAAACAGCAATTTCTCAATCAACCCTTTTTGTTAACTTGAAATGTTTCCATCCGCTGTGTGTGCCGGTCGGTTTGTCTCTGGCGATGGAGTTGATATCCAGGCGGTAGCCCTGTTTGTATTTTTCGGCTAAGGTCTTGACGCTATAGTCGGCGGAGCTGTCGAACGTCTTACGGTTGGTTACATTGACCGTATTTACCTGTATTGCACTGGCGCAGGGCTTCTGAAAATGAAGAAAAGCAGGCAATTGGTCGCTGTGATGCTGGCACCATCGGCAGTTCCAGGATTCCAGGGTGTTAGGGCTATAGAAATAGCCAAAGGACTTAAGAATAGGCCGTGTTGAAATTACTTTTGCCAGAACCTTTATTAAAGCGGAACCGGGTGAGAACAGCTTTTTAATTATCGGACTATTATTTATCGTGCTGTTGATTATTCTTTTTACCAGTGCGGTCTGGTAAATGGTGGCGCAGAGCTCAAAAGGATAGCGTGTACTTGGTGTTTGACCTTGTGTCCAGTTTAGGCTGTAAACGGTTTGCCCTGCGACGATGGTTTCGCCAATTGTGTCGCTGCCATTTTTTACGTTTTCCGCAGTTAATCTAAGAGAAAAGCCGAAAATGTCTTTGCCAAACCTGTTGAAGGTCTCGTCGATTATTTCAAAACCGACGGTGTCAAAATACACCACATCATCGATACCGAACAAAACGTATTTTGTGTTGATTTGGTTTAGAAGCTTTAAGAAATCGTTGTGGAAGTTGCTTTCTCTTATAACTATGCAATTTGGGTATTTTTGGAAGAGCTGCTGGTATTCTTCTTCGAACAGCTCGGGCTTATAAATAATATGCGTTTGGATAAGCTCCGGTGAAAAGTGTCTAAAGAGACCTTCCAGATATGCGTCCAATTGTAAAGGACGATTTTTAGTGAATACGATGTTGCTTATCATTTTCATATCTTACTGGTCCAGAGAGTTATCGGTAATTATACTCTGAGCTACATCAAGAGACAAAATTTTATCAGCAAGTCGGTGGTACTTTCTTACAGTTTTTTTTCTCAGGGTGAATTCCTGTGGGTTTGCGGCCTGAGTGGCGTGGGCAAGATGATAGACGAATTGCCCCATTATTGCTGGTGGTAGCTCAACGGTTTTATAGCCGCGGTCAACCAGCTCAAAATACAGTTTTTTGCCTCCTGTTAAACCTATGTTTTGGTCCGTACCGAATGACAGGTTTTCACGTTTCAGAATGTCCGTTCGGTAAATACAGCATATTGTACGATTGTAATAGCGGTACTTGCCGATGGGGTCGGGTTCTCTAAACAGTTTTCGTTTGAAGGTTCTGATGTCGGTTGCTTTCTTGAGGAGGTTTCGCCATTTTGGCGTTAGTTCGATTTTTCCCGAGCCTACGCAAGCTACGTTTTTATCATTATCGAAGTAGCTGATTAAGTCGGTAAGCCAGCCTTCTTTTTTGACAAAGGTATCGGAGTGCATTGAGACGAAGAATTCGGTATTACAGTTTTTAAGACCAAGGTCCAAACCGATGGCGTGAGCGAAGCCGCTTGGCTGCTCGTTGCTGTGGCGCCGTTCGATTAAGCGAATCCAGCTTAGGCCTTTTAGGTAATCGAGCGATTGGTCCTGCGAGTTGTTGTCGACGACAATGACCTCATAAGGATATGTAGTGAATTTTCGAATGCTGCGCAGACATAATCTGGTGAAGTCCAATGTTTTGTAATTTACGACGCATATTGTAGCCTTATCTTTGATGAGCTCCGACATTTAACGGCCGACCTTTCAAGTGGCTTATCGATTGCCATACATCGATTCGTAATATTTCTGGTAGTCGCCGGAAACAACGTTGGAGAGCCATTTTTGGTTCTGCAGATACCAGTCTATGGTTTTATTAAGGCCTTCATCAAAGCTAACCGAGGGATGCCAGTTCAGGTCTTTGATAATTTTGCTTGCGTCGGTGGCATATCGTCTGTCGTGGCCGGGTCTATCGGTTACGTGTTTAATGAGTGACTTTGGTTTGCCAAGTCGATTGAGGATTAGCTCAACAACTTCGAGATTTGTTTTTTCGTTGCATCCACCGATATTGTAAGTTTCTCCGGCTGGCGCTTTTTCTAAGATTTTCCAAATAGCGGTGCAATGGTCATATACATACAGCCAATCACGGATATATAACCCATCGCCATAGATAGGCAGCTCTTTGTTGTTCAAAGCGTTGTTAATCATCAGTGGAATTAGTTTTTCTGGGAACTGGTATGGGCCGTAGTTATTTGAACATCTGGTGATGTTATATTTTATGCCCCAGGTGTGGCCGAACGCATTTACCAGATGGTCAGCGGCAGCTTTGCTGGCTGAATAGGGCGAATTGGGACTTAACGGCGTTTGCTCTGTGAATTTGCCCTCCGTGCCAAGTGCGCCGTATACTTCATCTGTCGAGACTTGAATGAACCATTCTATTTTTTTACCTGTGGCAGAGCTATCGCGTGCTGCTTCGAGCAGTGTTAGTGTGCCGGTGACATTGGTTTCGATAAAGACTTTCGGCTCGGTGATAGAGCGGTCCACGTGGCTTTCAGCGGCAAAGTTAATAATCGTATCTATTTTGTACTCATCGATAATTTTTTCAACGAGGGCACCATTGCAGATATCGCCTTTGATAAATTTGTGGTTGGGGTGATTTTCAAATCCAGCAAGATTTTCGAGATTGCCGGCATAAGTGAGCTTGTCGAGGTTGGCGATAAAGCAGTCCTGATGCTCTGAAAGCACCGTTCGGACGAAATTGCTTCCTATAAAACCTGCACCACCTGTAACTAAAAGTTTTCTCATAATTGCATGGGTCCCCGTTTTGCAGAAAGATTGCAAAACGGTAGCCCCCTCAAAAAGTTCTCTAAAGGTTCTTGCCAGGGCTTTATTGGCTCATTGAGCAAGGCTTTGATTTTGCTGCAATCAAATCGGCTGTTTAGCGGCCTTACTGCTGGTGAGGGGAAATCACCGGTTTTGCATCTGATTAAATCAATTTTCCATCCGAGTTTGTCAAAAATGAATTTAGCCATTTCAAATCGGCTGGTGTATCCAGCACTTGCAAAATGAAATATACCCTGAGGTTTTTTTTGCATAAGCTTGCAAGTTACTTTAGCTGCTTCTGTTGTAGCCGTTGGCGAGCCTATCTGGTCGTCAACGACCTTTAGTGTTTTGTTAGTTTTTGCACGCTGAATCAATTTTGTTACAAAGTTATTGCCAACTCGGCCGTAGGTCCATTCAACTCGCATTATACAATGTTGGCATCGGCTTTCAACTAAAAGCTGCTCACCGGCCAGTTTACTTCTGCCGTATACATTTATTGGGTTTGGTTTGTCGGTCTCGGTATAGGGTCTGTCGGATTTGCCATCAAAGACGAAATCGGTGCTGATGTGCAAAACGTAAGCGTTGTTTTTTTTGGCGAGGGCGCCCAATTGCCCTACTGCTTCGGCATTGATTTGGTGTGCCAGTTCGGCTTCGCTTTCGGCCTTGTCAACATTTGTATAGGCTGCGCAGTTGACTATGATTGAGTAGCGCTTAGTAACATCGCTTAGCTGTTGGTAATTGGTAATATCAAAATCAGGCACGTCAAAAATCTCGAAAGCGATTTTTTGTTTTTTGCATTCGTGGGCAAGGTCTGTGCCCAGCATACCTCTGCCGCCAAGGATAGCAATCCTGTTATTATTATCTGCCATCAGAGCCTCCCAAAATGGGGTAATTTTTCGTGTGGGAGGTCTTTGAGTCTGGGGAAGGTCGCATCTTTGGGTGATAGGAGCGGCTGTGCTATCGGCCAGTCGATGTTGAGGTCAGGGTCGTTCCAAATGATGCCGCTTTCAGTCGAGGCGTTATAGAAATCGGTGCACTTGTATGAAAAAACCGCTGTCTTGCTTGTTACACAGAATCCGTGAGCAAAACCAGGCGGAATATACATCTGTCTGTGGTTTGTTTCGGAGAGTATCTCGCCGACCCACTGCCCAAAAGTCGGCGAGCCTAAACGGATATCAACGGCAACATCGAGCACCTCCCCTGACAAAACCTGAACCAATTTGCCTTGTGAATGAGGATGTTGAAAATGTAAGCCGCGTAATGTCCCCTTTTTTGAAAAGGAGACGTTGTCCTGCACAAAAGGGCCTTGAATACCGGCACCGGCATAACGTTTACTGTTCCAAGTTTCTAAAAAGAATCCTCTATCATCCGGGAAGACCTCCGGTTCCAACACGAGCACTGCCGGCAATTTAGTCACCTTGATATTCATTTATATTTATATCTCGACCGATACCGTACAAATTGTGAATACCAAATTGTTTGTTATCGTGGTGGTTCTTTTATAGCCAGTTCGTTGGCCCTATTAAGCGAATCAAAAGTACCGGCATCGGTCCACCAGCCGTCGAGAATATCATACATTAACTGGCCCTTTGAAATGTAGGTGTTGTTGACATCGGAGATTTCAAGTTCACCACGGGCTGATGGTTTGAGCGTTCGTATGATATCGAAGACTGCGTTGTCATAAAAATATATGCCGGTTATGATGTAATCTGACTTGGGTTTTTTTGGTTTTTCTTCGATATTGATGACCTTGCCGTCGGATATTTCAGCAACACCAAATCGCTGTGGATTTTGGACCTTTTTTAGCAGCACCCTTGCTCCGGTTTTTTGAGAGATAAAATTATCGGCGTAGCCTTTTAGGTTTGCCTGGAAGATGTTGTCGCCGAGAATAACAGCGAGAGGATTGTCGTTGGAGAAGTCTTCAGCCAGTCCTAAGGCCTGAGCAATCCCGCCTGCTTCGTCCTGCACTTTGTATGTAAATTGACATCCGAACTCCTTGCCTGAGCCCAGCAGGCTGACCACGTCGCCCATATATTCAACGCCTGTTACAATTAATATCTGGTCGATGCCGATTGATGTAAGTTTCTCAATGGGGTAATAAATCATAGGCTTTTGCCCGACAGGGAGCAAATGCTTGTTAGTAACTTTTGTCAGAGGCTTCAGACGCGAGCCTGTGCCTCCTGCCAGAACAACACCTTTGAGAGTCACGATTATTCCTTTCGAAATACTCAAAACTGTTTTAGAAAGCGCAAGTCATTTTCAAAAAGCAGGCGGATATCGGTAATTCCGTATTTTCTCATTGCCAGTCGCTCGATGCCGAACCCAAACGCCCAGCCGGTATACTTTTCGCTGTCTATTCCGACTGCATCGAAAACGTTTGGGTCAACCATACCGCAGCCGGCAACTTCCATCCAGTTTTCTTTGCCGTGCTTGTCCACCCATAGCAGGTCGACCTCGCCGCTTGGTTCGGTAAAGGGGAAGAAGCTTGGCCTAAGCCGCCATTTAACATCGGGACCGAAAAAGGTATGGATGAACTGGTCAATGGTAGTTTTCATATCAACCATACTGACGCCTTCATCAACAACAAGCGCTTCAAGTTGATAAAACATATACATATGTGTTGCATCGACAGTGTCCGGACGGTAGACCCTTCCGGGGACAACGACTCTAATCGGCGGTTTTGTTTTTTCCATAACCCGGATTTGAACCGGCGAAGTATGACTTCGCAAAAGGATGTTATCATCGATGTAGAAGGCATCGAACGGGTCTCTTGCAGGGTGTTCGGGCCCGATATTCAGAGCTACAAAATTATGCCATTCATCCTCAACTTCAGGCCCATAGGCGACGGAGAAACCCATTCGGCCGAATATTTCCAGCAGTTCGTTTATGGTTTGGGTGATGACGTGGATTTTACCGATGTTGACGGGTATGCCCGGTAAAGTAACATCAAGCAGCTCTTTGGGTTTCTGCTGTTTTGATTCCAGTAGAGTTTTCTTTAACTGCTCGAATGCTGTCTTTACTTTGTTTTTTGTTTCGTTAGCAAGCTGTCCTGCCATGCGTTTTTGTTCCGGAGGCAACTGCCCAATCTGGCTGAGCATTTGTGTAATTTGCCCTTTTCGACTGAGGTATTTTATGCGGAAATCTTCCAGAGCTTTGGTGTCGGTGATTTCTTCCAGCTCCGCAAGGGCATTTTTACCTATTTTTTCGAACTGCTCAAGCATTTTTATATATCTTATTGCATATGGGCGAAATTACGACACTTTTAGCCGGCAGCGGCTTTTGCAGCTTCAATGATAGCGTCGAAACCTTGTGGATCATCAATGGCAATTTCGCTTAGCATTTTACGGTTTATAAGAATGTTTGCTTTTTTGCATCCGTTGATAAACTGGCTGTACCTAATACCTCGCTGACAACACGCAGCGCTAAGTCGTGTAATCCAAAGGCCTCGGAAATCTCTTTTTCTGCGTTTTCGGTCGATACGAGCATAAACAGCAGACCGAACAGCGGCTTCTTTTGCGGCGCGATACAGGTGACCTGCAGGGCCGCGATGTCCTTTTACAGCTTTTAGGACCCGTTTCTTTGCTTGGTGTCTTGCAGCGCCTTTTCTAACTCTTGGCATATCAGCTTTCCTTAAAGTGTTTTTGATTCTTCGAGTTTGCTGGCGGCAGCTGATTGTGCGGACCCAATTTGCGATAAGTCACAGATTGATAGCTTGGTCCGAGAAGCAAACCCACTTAATTGATTATCGATAATTTTCTATTGATTATTTTTTATCTTTTATTTGCTGAGTTTGATTTTAATTGTTTTGGCTGGTGTACCAGCCATAATAGCCGAACTGCCTATCCGCCTGCGGCGTTTGGCATTTTTTCCGCTCATAAGGTGGCTGCCGCAAGAGCGTCTATGTTTAAGCCTGCCACCTGCAGTGATTTTGATTCTTTTGACCAAACCTTTGTGAGTTTTCTGTTTCGGCATTTTACCAGTACCTTAAAAAACAATCTGAAATAATAGAAAATAAAAAATGTAATATAAGTTACTTGCAACTATTAGTCAAGACCACGGTCTGTAAATTCTTGAAAAAGAAATTTGCTTACGATTGTTGGCAAAGACCGACAACCGACTTGTTTATTGGTCGGCGAAAGATTTTGCGAAAGGCTGGATAAGGGATTATTTATGCACGAGCAATAAAGTCATCCGTTTTCCGGACATCCTGGCTGGTCTTTCGACCTTTGCCACGTCTTGCAGGGACTGGATAATTTGCTCGAGCATCGCATATCCATGGTCTTGGTGCAACATTTGGCGTCCTCGGAAGAATAACGTGAATTGCACCCTATAGCCTTTTTCGAGGAATTCACGTGCGTGATTTATCTTTACATCCAAGTCGTGCTTTTCGGTTTCAGGCCGGAGTCTGATTTCCTTCAGTGTTGTGGAGTGTTGTTGGTGTTTTTTATGTGCCTGACGTGTCTTTCGTTTTTGCTGATACAGCCACTTGCCGTAATCCATTATCCGGCAAACTGGCGGCTTACTTGTTGGAGCGACCTCCACAAGGTCTAAGCCAGCCTCGCTGGCCCTGTCGATTGCTTCTTTTGTGTTGACGATTCCAACTTGATTGTTTGCTTCATCAATTAGCCGAACTGTGTCAGCATGAATTTCTTCATTTATCCTTAAACCTCGTTTGCTGATTGTGCATCACCTTGCCTTTCTAATCAATTATTGACTACTTTCTGTTAAATAATTGCTATTTGCGTCTCGCCAGTTATTCATTATCGATATTCAATTGTCAATTTCTAAAACGCTAAGTCTACTTTTTTATCGGCAATCTTCTGTTTTGTAATTTTGATAAACTTGTCAATCTCAATAGTTTTAGTCTCTTTTTCTGCCCGGATTCTTACGTTGACAGTGTTGGACTGAACTTCCTTTGGCCCGACGACGAGCATAAAGGGAAGCTTTTCACTGTGAGCTTTGGCAATTTTGGCGTTTATTTTTTCGTTCGATAGGTCGCAACCGCACCGCAATTTTTCAGCCGTTAGCTTATCTTGAAGGTTAATTGCATAATCATTGGTTTTTTCGCTTATAGGCAGGATTCTTGCCTGCTCAGGGCTGAGCCAGAGTGGCAGATTGCCGGCATAGTGTTCTATAAGGATACCGATAAAACGCTCAAAGGAGCCTAAGACTGCCCTGTGAATCATAACAGGGGTTTTCTCGGTGTTGTCTTTATCTGTGTAAACCAGGCCAAATCGCTGGGGCATTGAGAAATCCAGTTGGATTGTGCCAAGCTGCCAGGACCTTTTGAGGCAGTCTCTTATATGAAAATCTATCTTGGGACCGTAAAAGGCACCATCACCTTCGTTGATTTTGTATTCTATTCTTTCCTGTGCGAGGGCATCTTTGAGGGAATTTGTAGAGATATCCCAAATTTCGTCGGAGCCTATGTGTTTTTCCGGTTTAGTGGACAGCTCTATGCGGAAGTCATCGAATCCGAAGGTTCGATAAATCTCAAAAGTAAGTTCGATGACGCCTATTATTTCGGATTCTATCTGCTCTGGTGTGCAGAAGATGTGGGCATCATCCTGGGTAAACTGCCTGACTCTAAATAGTCCGTGCATAACGCCGCTGGCTTCGTGTCGGTGCACTAATCCAAGCTCGGCAATCCGCATCGGAAACTCTCGATATGAGTGCTGTCTGGTTTTGTAGACCAGACAGCCTCCGGGACAATTCATCGGCTTTATTGCGTAGTCTGTCCCATCGAAATTGGTGAAATACATATTTTCCTTGTAATTGTCCCAGTGTCCGCTCTTGTGCCAAAGCTGCTCATTGAGAATGATAGGTGTTTGGATTTCCTGATAGCCGTATTTATCGTGGATGCTGCTCCAGAAATCCACTATGGCGTTCCATATAATCATACCTTTTGGATGAATGAATGCAAAGCCTGGGCCGGCCTCGTTGAAACTGAATAAATCTAATTGTTTCCCCAAAACCCGATGGTCGCGTTTTTTTGCTTCCTCTAATCTTAGCAGATAGGCGTCAAGTTCTTTTTTAGTTGGCCAGGCGGTGCCGTAGACCCGCTGAAGCATTTTTTGTGTTGGGTCGCCGTGCCAGTAGGCACCGGCAACAGACATAATTTTAAAACTTCCAACTTTCCCTGTGCTGGGCAAATGTGGCCCTCTGCACAAATCCTCGAAGCCGTCTCCGTGGGAGTAGAAACTAATGATATTACTGTCTGCACGTTTTATATTGTCGGTTTTATATTTGTCGGCAGCTAATTTTGCCAAGGCTTCGGTTCGGGTCATTTCTTTTCGGACGAATGGCTTGTCGGCTTTGATGATTTCGTGCATCTTTTCTTCTATTCGTTCGAAATCGTCGGGTCGAATCATCTCGTCGAGGTCGATATCGTAGTAGAAACCCTCTTCGACGGTTGGTCCATAGACCAGCTTGGTGTCCGGCCAAATGCTGCAAATAGCCTCAGCCATTATATGTGCGCAGCTATGCCGCATTATTTCAAGGCCCTCATCATCTTTGAGGGTGATAATCTTGACTGCGGTGTCAGTCGTGATAGGCGTGGATAAGTCTACTAATTGGCCGTTTACTTTTGCTGCTACAGCCGACCTTGCAAGGACTGGCCCTATTTGTTCTGCTAATTGCTTTGCTGTTGTCCCGTCAACAACTTCTAATATGCTGCCATCGGGCAATGTCACTTTTGCCATAATCTGTCCGGTAGATTTGTTCCTTTGTATTTCCTAAAAAACTGCTATTTTACAATATCCAGCAAACTTACGTCATTTGTGTGTGAATATAGCTTTTCGCGGGAAATTGTCAAGTCGGCCTTATCTAATAGACGGTGTGAAAAATAAAAATTAGTGGGTATAGAAAGGGACACCGGATGCCGGCTTAATCCGCAGCAGGTAGATTTACTCTCATAAAGTTCTTATTTATAAGAACTTATGTAATTTAATGACAGGGGCCTGGGATTTTCAATATTTTTATCATCTGATTGGTTTGCCATTTTGTGATATGTAACAAAAGGGGAACATTTTATATCTTGTTATCCACTGGCTTTATGTATATAATAAATATAGCTTTAGCGAGGCTTGAATTATTTGGAAGGAAGAAATATGGACGTGAATCTGGTTCTGTTCAAGAAAGATGGGTCACGTAAAGCTTTTTCGTTGTCGAGCACCGTCACGATAATTGGCAGGCGTCATAACTGCGATTTGTGTATTCCCCTGAAGTCGGTTTCTAAAAGGCACTGTCAACTAAACCAGGATGGGGGGGTTTTGAAAATACGTGACCTCGGCTCACGTAACGGCACTATTCTTAATGGCAAACGTATAAATGAGGCGGCAATTCAAGCAGGCGATGCTGTTAAGATAGGCCCTTTAGCGTTTGTCTTTCAAATTGACGGTCAGCCTAAGACAATTGGTCTTCCTGATTGGGTTACACAAAAAATGGTGGGGCAGAAGGAACAGGCAAATCCTAAGGAAAATGAGCAATTCGCCAATGCTGTGGAATTTGATGATTCCGAACCACAGCCGGAGGAGTTAGATTCATTAGAAGATAATTCCGATTCCGAATCGGAAGAGCCAGAGGGTGACCTTGATTTTTTGTCGGATGACTTTGATTCGTTACCGGACGATTTGGAATCGTTAGACGATGATAAATGAGCATACTTATTGCATTATGCTCAGCAAACTCATAGGCAAGTAACATAATTTGCTGCTTCATATTTTGCATCTATAAATGTAGTTTGGTTTATAGCAGAGGCATAAAGGTCTTCGTGGGATTGTTGTAAGCACTTTTTGACTTGCCAATGCATCAGAGGTATGTTAATTTACAATATGCAGGTGCTTGAACTTTAAGCTTTATTGCGAGAGGGATTGTATGCAAGTGTTTGTTTTTATAAAGTGCTTTTTAAGTGTTTCTCTACGGGGCACGACTCTATCTTTGGTTTCATTGCCTTTTAATCCAATCAAACTCGGTTGCCTTATAGTATGGGTATATATTTGCTTATATTTTGTCCAGTATGTTCAGTTCAGTCCCTTAGTGCCCAAGCACCGCAGAGCCATAGCCAGTGTTGCTACGCTTTTTCTGGGACCTATACTTTTATTTATACTGCTGATAGCAGATGTTGTAAGGACTGCCTACAGGGGAGGGCACGATGTTTTATCAGTATTTAAGGAACGCCTGCAGAATATGGGTGTCAGCATAAGGTCTGTGAGCTTGTTTAGTTCGAAAGAGGATAAGTCGATAAGGCTGCTTGATTCATCGGGCAGGAGTATTAAGGAGATATACGGCCACGTTAAGGGTCAGCGACAGGATAGTCACATCCTTGACCTGACGGAGCAAATTATCGCAAATGCTCTTGAAGAGCGAGCCAGCGATATTCTTATCGACCCAAAGGATGAGCTGGTTTCCACCGTCCGGTTTCGCACGGACGGGATTTTGAGAACGGCCGATGAGCTTGACCCTGTTACGTGTCAGGCGGTTATAAACAGTATAAAAGCCGTTTCAAGTATGGACATTTCTGAAAGACGAAGACCTCAGGATGGGGCATTTGTGGCCAAAACAGCCGATGGGACCGTTTCCTTTCGAGTTGCAAGTGCCGGTGTTCTTAACGGTGAAAAGTTGTCGGTAAGGGTGCTTAACCAGAACGCTGGTATGTTTACATTGGAAAATATCGGGCTGACAGAGAAGCAGCGGATGATTATTGAAAACGCGGTGAGCAAACCAAATGGTATGCTGCTGATGTGCGGACCTACCGGCAGCGGAAAGACCACAACTTTGTATGCTATGCTGAACAGCATCGACCTGTTTACTCGCAATGTTATTACAGTAGAGGACCCGATTGAGTATGTGCTGCCGAACGCCAGTCAGATTGAAGTTAATCCCAAGGCTGATATTACTTTTGCCAAATCTTTGCGAAGCGTTTTGAGACAGGACCCTGATGTTATCTGTGTCGGTGAGATACGGGATGAGGAGACGGCGGGTATTGCACTCCGGGCATCTCAGACGGGGCACCTTGTCTTGGCAACGGTTCACAGCAGCAGCAATGCCGCTGCATTGGTTCGGCTGCTGGATTTAGGCGTAACTCCCCTGCTGCTGTCATCCGGCTTGGATATTCTTTCGTCTCAAAGATTGCTTCGTCGACTGTGTAGTAATTGTAAGAGACCTGCTGAACTAACTCAGAGCCAGATTTATGACTTTCGCAGAAAAGGGATAAACTATAGAAACATTTACCAGGCCGGCAAGTGCGACAGATGCCATGAGACAGGCTATCGCGGCAGGATAGCAATTTTTGATATCCTGGTTCTCACCGACGAATTAAAGGCCGACGTTGCCGATAGTAAGTTGTCGGTAACTCAGTTGAAAAAGGATGGTGACAAAAAGGGTAAGTCCAACCTGCATAAACAGGGTTTAAGAGTGGTGGTATCCGGGATGACGAGTCTGGAAGAGCTAAAAAGGGTTGTTGGGTAAAGGCTATGGTATTTTGGGTCGGTATTTTAGTCGGCGCTGTTTTCGGGTGGAATGCTGCCAAAAAGGGCTTCTATGAGACCTGGGCCTTTGTTTTCAATATCGTAATCTCAATCTACTTGGCAGTTTTCCTCGGGCCAATAATTGCAAATATTCCAGGTGTCGGTGATATGGAATATGGCCGGACTCTGACCTTAGCAGCTACCGCAATAGCGGCTTTTCTGGTTTTGCACGGCATATCATATACGTTTGTTACAGGCCAATTAAGCGTTACGTTTCCGAAAGTATTTAATACAGTTGGCGCCGCGTTTTTAGGCTTTTTGGCAGGATTTCTGCTCTGGAGTTTTGTCGCATTGTTAATCTACATAACACCTGCAATTTCTGAAAATGCCCTCGTGAAGGAAATGGATTTTAGCAGTCAGTTTAAGCAAACCAGCGCGCCATATATTTCCTGGTGGTGCAATTTCGTTAATAGGTTGTCCCGTCAGGATAGTGAGCTAACCGGCGAGAAAGCTATTAGTGGCTTGTTAAAGGATGTCGAATCGGAGGAGCAGGTTAAACAAGCTGAGCCGGACAAATCAGCTAAATCAGCCGAGCCAAATGAGGTAGCACCCCCTGTTGAAAAGCAGCCTGGCCCACCACCAAAAACTGACTTTGAGGATATCTGATTATGTTGCCGGTTTTTCATTAAGCAGCAGTAAGCTGTTGGATTTTCACAAAAAACTGTTCGGGGAAATAATGAGTGCGACGTTGAATAAAAAACGACCTTTTTTATGGAGGGAACTCATAGTATTGGGAGTAATATTGCTGCTCATCGTCAGGACGATATGGTTTTTCCCCCGGACAAACTGGTCGATAAAAGACATTCGCCGAACAGGCACAGTCGGGAAAAATGTCCGTCGAAGAGATATTACAGTGGAAGATGTGCGTCATATCGTTCTTATTAGCATCGATACCTGTCGGGCGGACCACCTTGGCTGTTATGGCTACTCCCGCAAAACCAGCCCCAATATAGATACCCTTGCTGCTGAAAGTGTTTTATTTAACCATGCCGTTGCGCCGGTACCAATTACTCTTCCATCACATAGCTCTATGTTGACAGGTACCATCCCCCCCTACCATAAAGTGCGTGACAATAGTAGTTATCGACTGGCTGCTGCAAATGTCACCCTTGCTGAAATATTAAAAGACAATGGCTTTGTAACCGGGGCTATTATAGGTGCTTTCGTTTTGGATTCGCAGTTTGGACTTGACCAGGGCTTTGACACCTATAATGACAACCTTTTGAAAAAGCAAATGAGTAAACTTTTTCATTTTGCCAATGAGTGCAGGGCGGAGGATGTAACCTATGCAGCGAATACGTGGCTGGAAAAACATCGGGATGATAAGTTTTTCCTGTTCCTCCATTACTTTGACCCTCATTTTCCTTATGAGCCGCACGAACGCTTTTCCTTCAAAACTTACCCTTTTTTCACTTCTACTACAAAGGACTTATATGATGGCGAAGTTGCCTATACCGATCATTGTATCGGTCAGGTCATAAAAAAGCTAAAAAATCTTGGTCTATATGATTCTACTATGATTGTGCTCACCTCTGACCATGGAGAGGGTCTGGGAGAACATTCCGAGTTGTCTCATGCTTATTTCATTTATCACAGTACTTTGCACGTGCCGCTTATTATTAAAATGCCGAGATGGCCTGAAGGAGAAATAATAGACAATGTTGTAGGCATAATCGATATAGTGCCTACGGTCTGTGGTGCTCTTGGAATCCCGGCTCCGCCAAGCGTTCAAGGTAGAGACGTGAGCGTATTGTTGTCTAATAGCAGTGGTATCATTGAAGAAAGGTATCTTTTCTGTGAATCATTGTATCCCACAAAATACGACTTAGGCCCATTCTTTGGGATAGTCAGCAATTGCTGGAAGTACATTCATACTTCGTATCCGGAGTTGTATGACCTTGTAGAGGACCCTCAGGAGACCGAAAATCTGCTCAATCACCAGCTTCAGCAAACTAAGATTATGCAGGAGCAGCTTGGGTTGATTCTGCAAAACAGTAGCCGTAACACCTTTGCCGATAGCAAGATGACACTGGACGAGGAAACCAGAAAGCGTCTCCAGTCGTTAGGGTATATCTCAGGCCGAATGGTAGATGAGAATATTCAATTTGGTCAAAGCCGTCAGGATGCCAGAAAATTCGTTGAAGTTCACAATTTTATTGAAAGATTCTCGGATCTTAAATTGAAGAAAAAATTTGGCAAAGCCAAGAGGCTCTGTCAGAAAATGCTGACTAAGTGGCCTGATATGAAACAGCTTTACTATTATTTAGGCCAAATTGCAGTTTTTGAAAGAGATATGCCGGCAATAATTACCCACTTTTCGCAATATTTAGAACGTATGGACTCGAATTCCGACTGCTTTGATAATCGGATTGAGCCCAAAGACGAGTTAGCGTTTGCACACAGCAAGTTGGCCGCTGCGCTCCACAGTACAGGTCAGATTGAACAAGCTATCCCACACTATAAGAAAGCTTTGTCTTATAATCCCTACTCAGTGGAGACAAACTACAATTTGGCAGGTGCTTACCTTAAGCGCGGTAA
>Ga0209636_10001618_pt1 | contig 22829 bp, 20 predicted proteins | sample DeeMarSWOR152_54_FD_187464 | JGI IMG/M metagenome (GOLD analysis project Ga0209636, IMG submission 187464) | Marine sediment microbial communities from White Oak River estuary, North Carolina - WOR-1-52-54 (SPAdes) (version 2) | ecosystem: Environmental > Aquatic > Marine > Intertidal zone >...
AAGTAATACGAAGCCGTATCTTTGGCCCACTGGAGGTTCCTTCCCGAACACCTCCTTATGAATCGCAACCGCAGTATCCCAGCTTCCTCCTCTGGTGTGATGGTCGATTCCAGCCATCTCAGCTGAAACATTTAGAAAGTCCTGCCGACTCGGCCAGTCCAAACGCCAGTAGAGCTTGTAATTATGATCGCTGATTCTCATCTCACCCTTATAACCACACCCTTGAGTGTACTTCACGTCTCCATCATCCTCATATTCGACGACATCACCATACAAACCTACGACTCGGGTGGTAGATATTCGACCACAGTTGTCACATATGGGCATAACAATGTTGACCCAGTCAGGTAAGCCACGTGATCCACTTAATTCTGCTATTCGTTGAGCGACGTCATTAACAACGCTTCTTTTTTCAAAGAGAAGTTTAACATAAGGATCATACGTGCCAGCATGAATAAGCTCATTGGTCTTTAGTATCTTAGCTGTGATCTCAAACTGCTGCATGAGATCAGCAACCTCATTAAGGAAATGGTCACCGTATGAGCCACAACAACCATAAGGATCAGGAACCTTGAATAGAGGTCTACCAAGCCAGTCATTGAGAAACTTGAATTCTCTGAGAGGCTCAGGCACAGAGTCGAGAGCATCCATGAGATCTCCAACGAAAACGAACTCAACTTCATGCCCCTCCCTCTTCAAATACTTTACTATAGCTGAGGGATATAGAAACTCACACGCAGTCCCAATGTGACAAGGTCCACTGGTTGTTATCCCCGCCGCTATCGTGAACGGCTCTTCTTTTGCCCTAACTATCTTGTTAGAGATCACTTCTGACCAGTGACTGACCTTTTTAGACAATGTGAATAACCAATAAGTTGAAAGTGAAATATATTATTGTGTGTCTGCTCATTATATGAAATACCTTTTTATCACTGGTGAAAACCTTTGTTAATTAATGGACCCGTCGTCTAGCATGGATAGGACGCTGGCCTGCGGTTAATTATTTAGTGGAAAGCCGGAGGTCCGGGGTTCAAATCCCCGCGGGTCCACCACTTTTATCCGCAGTTTAAATTGTAGATTCAAGTTTTTATTACAACGAGTGAATCTACCGAAAAGAGTGAAGACTTCTTTGTGATCGAGTATGGCGAAGAATCCCGTTTACGGCGTGTTTGCGAATGAGAAGAATTCACAAGCAAAAGCAAAGGTCAACTGTCGTAAATACTGCTTCTACGATACCTCACGCCAACACCATCCTAAAACTCGTTCTGGTGGAAAAACTAATGGAAGAAAGCAATAAACTCTCGCTTCCAGTTTTAGAGCTGGACTGTCCAACATGCGTAAAGACCATCGAGAAAGAACTCAACAACCTCAATGGAGTAGCCCTCGTACGCGTCAACTTTCTAATGAAGAGAATAATTGTAGACTACGACCCAGAGAAGATAGGTGTCCCTGAGATTGAACGTAGAATAGAGGAATTAGGCTACAGACTTGCATACAAGAAATATGAAAGCCTCCTCGATAAGATATCTAGATCTATCTTTGGAAGAAAAGAAGTGGAACTTCGGAAGATTGCTGACCACGAATTTGAAAAGTTAATATTGAAATCGAACAAGCCTGTTATTCTGCTCTTCTCATCCTCAACCTGCCCATCATGTATGACCTTAAAACCTCGTCTAAAGAATACCCTCGATGAATTCGGAGAACAGGTATATCTGTACGAGATGGATGTTAGTAAGACCAACATGTGGGAGCAATTCAACATCCTCAACGTTCCAACCATTCTCCTCTTCAAACAGGGTAAAGCTGTGAACCGTCTGGTTGGACACGTGAAACAGAAAGACATAGAGAATATGATGAAAGCAAGGAATTAATCAAATTCTGAAGTTTTCTCTCTTCAAAACAAAGATTTCACTTTTATGATTTAAATTCGAATAAGGCACTTAATTAAGCAGAGTTATTTGTATCGGGTGGTAGAACGATGACTTCTTTAAATCCCTTCGGTGACTTCCGAAAGGAGTGCCAAACCTTACTTGCTGACTCTGTGAAAAAAGCGTATCCTTCCTTTTCTGTTTCTGGGATTCGACTGAATCTTCCACCCGCACCAGATCTAGGTGAACTCGCTTCAACCCTGTCTTTTGAAATCTCAGAGACATTTAAAGAAGAACCAAGAGAGATCGCTGAGAAGATCGTGAAAGCATTTGATCTCTCTGAATCAAAACTTGTGAAGGCCATTGATGTTGCTGGATCTGGATACATCAATTTCTATGCGAATTTTAACCAGCTTTCTGTTTTAACATTGAAGTCTGTTTTGGATCAGCAGTCTTCCTGGGGCTATCTCAAGTCTGATAACCCGGTTAAGGTTATTGTCGAACACACAAGTGCAAACCCAGCAGGTCCTATTCACATCGGCACTGCTCGTAACTCTGTTGTTGGCGATGCCTTGGCTCGTATGTTAAAGGCAAGAGGTCACGAGGTCTCCACTCACTTTTATGTTGATGATGTTGGGAGACAAGTCTCCGTTGTCGCATATGGTTACAGGACTTTGGGTCAGCCTGAGCCTAGAGGGAAGATGGATTATTGGGTTGGAAACATCTATGCGATTACGAGCTGCCTAATTAAGATTCAGACATTAAAGAAACATATCAAGGAGCTGAAGAGGGATGAAAGCGCTGAAGAGGAACTGAAGAAGGCGAAAGCTGAGCTTGATGACTGGGTAGCTGCAGCGGTTGATCTGCATGAAAGAGAACCAGAGATGTTTGAAACCTTGCTCGGGAAGATTGAACGCGATGAAGACCCTGACTTGAAGATCAATCTTGCGATGCGTCTCTACGAGGAAGAGGACTCGAAGATAAGGAGTTTATTCAGAAAAGTTGTGGATCTATCGCTTCAAGGGTTCAAACAGACCTATGAAAGGTTCGGGATTGAGTGGGACTGTTGGGACTGGGAGAGTGATCTCGTGTGGAGCGGTGCAGTAGCTGACATTACGAACAGACTCAGAGAGACTCGTTTCACCGAGGAGTCTCAAGGAACACTAGTGCTGGATGTGGAGAAAGCATCCCATTACCTGGGATTAAAGGAGAAATTTAAGATTGCGGAGAATCACACAATTCCGCCACTCACTCTTACGCGTTCTGACGGGACAACACTCTACACGACGAGGGACATCGCATATAGTTTATGGAAGTTCAAAAGAGCTAACAGAGTCTTCAACGTCATCGGGGTGGAGCAGTCTCTCGCGCAACTCCAACTCCGCGTCGCAGTGAGCGTTCTGACTTCCCCAGAGAAAGCGGAGAATTTAGTGCATTACGCTTATGAACTCGTTGAGATGCCGGGTTACAGGATGTCTCGGAGACGTGGAAGATATGTGACACTGGATGAGGTGATGGATGAAGGTGTGAAAAGAGCTTTTAATGAAGTGGAGAAACGCTCACCGCACCTATCGGAGAGAATGAAGAAGGCGATCTCAGAATCGGTTGGGTTGGGCGCAATAAAGTATAGCCTAGTAAACGTGACGCCTTTGAAGAAAGTCGTCTTCGATTGGGAGAAAGCCCTAAACTTTGATGTTAACAGCGCCCCCTTCATTCAGTATGCTTACGCGAGAGCATGCAATATACTTAAGAAAGCAGATAAGCACGCGAGAAATCCCGACTATACGCTCCTAAAAGATTCTCTAGAAAGGGACTTGGTGAAGGCGATATCACTGTTTCCCGAGGTCTTTGTCGATGCGGTTAATGTGCTTGAGCCGAACCAGCTCGCGGAGTACGTGAACGACTTAGCAGCAAAGTTCAACTCGTTCTACGCGAAACTACCTGTGTTGAAAGCTGAGACCCAGCAACTAAGAGATGCCAGATTGGATCTAGTGGAAGCATTTAAAATAACTGTCGGAAACACCCTCAATCTATTGGGAATAGAAACCCTAGAAAGAATGTAAAAAACAACAAGTTTTCGCAACCCATTTCTAATGTCTCCTCAACTATTTACTGGATTGAGAATACACTTCTCCTGGTATGATTGCGGATGATAGAGAGGATGCGCTATACAATAGGGTATACCTTCAAGGAGTTTTTGCTTGTTCCAAGTTGGTTGTACCGCTTCTTTCCTATTTCGTATCCACATGAGGTAAATGCTGAAATTTCGGTGTTTATATTTTGTTTTGTGTTGAACTTTAAGCGAGTCTAAGGATTGGAATCCTAACCTTTCGATCTGCCATTTCTTAAACCATGGACTCCAGTGATTCTCCAAAGCTATAGTTGCTATGGACGAAGATTTTTTCTCATCTTCCAGCATGCTTTCTAATAACATTTTCCCAAAGTTGTGTCCTTTGGCTTTTCTCAAAACCCAGATGCAATTCAGCACTATCAAGTTTTTGCCTGTTATAGGATAATAAGAGACTTCAGCAGGCGAATACTCGATCTGACCAACAACATCACCGTTAAAAATCAGCAACTTCTTGTGAAACCCTTTCTGGACAGCGTCTTTCAGGTATTCAATTCTTCTTCTGTGTCGTGCGAATGGAAAGTTAGCTAAACACTTGAACAGATAATCTTCATATTCAGCGTCCTCTGTGATGTCAATGATTCTAATTGGCATACAACCAACTCTTTGTTTGAAATCACCTATGTCTTTTCTGATTCTAAAATGCATTTGCCTATTTGAGTGGAGATAACATTATAGGTTTTAAACAGATAATCAAAGATAGATAAATGAACTGCAGAAATTGTGGAAAACCCATTTTACCTCACTATAGAGTTTGTCCTCACTGTGGAACAGAGCTGAGAATGCAATGTGCGAGTTGTGGAAGAGAGATAAAATCAGAATACGATTTTTGCGCTTACTGTGGCGCCAAGATCGTGGAGGCCTCTAAACCTGTTGTGGAGGTTGCTCCCACGCGCGTGACCTTCACTGAGCTTTTCATCAATGGATTGTCAAGTCTCAATCCATTCAAGCAAACAGAACAATTTCAGAAGGTTACGGATGTGGTCTATCGGAAGCGTTCACCCCACTCGCCAGTAAACATCTACCTGTTTCTGGGCATAGGGATGGCAATAGTATTCTTACTCCTCGACTACACTACTGAATGGCTGAGCAACATGAGTATGACCTTGATAGGTTTCATTGCTCCAATAATCTATTTCGTATGGATGTACAGGAATGACCGTTACGAGAAGGAGCCACTTAGCCTCATAGTCTTTCTAGCCAGTTGGGGGATTATTAGCGCTTTCATAGCGGGATACTTGAATAGTTACATTATAATCCCTCTGCTTGGTGCGCCTGGAGCAGCATTCACTGAGGAACCGCTGAAAGCTGTCGGGGTGTACTGGCTTGCTAGACACAAGAGGCATGGTGACGAGTTCAACGATCACTTGGACGGGATGGTCTACGGCTCTGCGGTGGGGGCTGGATTTGCTGGAAGCGAAAATTTCTATTACATTTACCGTTACGTTATGGAGGGGATTCCGCTAACAGAGATAGCATTAATCCGGAGTATAGCTGCCCTAGGACACCTCGTTTATACTGGTCTCATCGGAAGGGTGTTGGGAGTAGCAAAGGTGAGAAGAGGCAAAATATTGCTAACTGACCTCTTAGCTGCTTTACCAGCTGGAATTATCCCTCACTTTGTATGGAATACTTTTCCTGACTTTTTCGGATTAACCGGCATCCTCATTCTCTACGTTGTCTATGCTTACGTCTTCTCTAAAAACATAGTCGCCGCGCAGAGAGACGAAGAACGATGGAACTTCAAGGTCTACGCTCCTCTCGAATAAGATAGACACCCTTTTTCCATGAACATTTAAAAATTCACTGATAAACCATTAAATTACAACTGACAAACACGTGCATAAAGTATCTGAAGACAGTGATTTATCCACCAGTTTGTTGCAGCTTTTTAAAGAAATCATCAAACAATAAGTCTTTGTTAGCTTCCTTGAATAGTGTAGTGTAATGGTCGTTTTTAAACTCAAAATCCAGGTATTTAGCCTCTTTCTTACTCAGGAACCCCCCGTACTTCTTTGACTGCACGAAGTTTGCTTCTACCGCAGCGTGTTCGCGCTTCAATGCGCTGAAGAGGCTCTGCCCCTTCTTCGATTCCGAAACACAAGCCATGCAATAGGGGAATTTAAACTTCCAGTGTCTCTGTCGTTTGCCTGTCCAATCAAGATTCTCTATAACTAAAAGATCAGCCTGATTGTAAGGTGGACTGTTTTGACCGCAGTTACAGCAGATTTGAGGTATACGCCAAAGATGTGGAAGAAAAGCTAGAGTGACCTTCGTGGTTTTCATCCTTTAATCTTCTCCTATAATATAATGAAAGTATTATCTGCGATGATAAACGTTTTTCTATATTAAAAATAAGAACTTCAATAAGAAGTATAAGAAAAGAAAGCAGGAAAAATCTGCTTTATGATTGTGCATGTGAATACCTTAACCTCTACTACCACATCAAGTATAAGATTTGAACCAGGCAACAATTTGCCTTTTCACACACTTGCACGAATGATTAATGTTAAATATGTTTTGTTTGATAGCTCATCGAATATTGTGTTGATAATATATGTCAAAACGGAAAACAGTTATCTGTACTTGTGCTACTTCCTTAGCTACTTCAACTCAGTATGCTAGAATTGTTCAAGAATTAGCGAAGAAGATCAATGTTCCTGTTAAGACAGAGCAACTGCAATTAGCGGGTTCAATACTGGAAGATTATCTGAAAAGGAATGGTAAACCTGATTTAGTAGTGGGCACTCCTGCTTGGGGTGTCAAGAAAAGATTAGCGAAAGCAAATGCGAGTGATGTTCCTGTTGTAGATGGAATACCCTTGTTAACTGGCGTTGGCAGAGATAAAGTTGAAGAGGAGATCCTTAAAGAACTAAAAAAATGAGTGGCTTTTTTACCCAATACAAATGCACCCAATAATACCCTTTTTAACTTTTTTCTAGATTTATCGTTATGTGTGATTTTGATGAACGAGAAACTTAAGATTGCAGGGGTTCAGTTCAGTCCTCAAAACAGACCCTGTAGAAATCTAATCGCTAATTTACTCACTCGAATGCAATTTATCTATAACCTATCTATAGAAATGTGACAATTGTAAAAGACTATCTTCCGTCCTATTACAAAAAATACTCTGCTAAACGATTAAATGTATATGCGCAAAACAATGAAAAGATTAGACTACTCTTGTGAATGTGACCTGTTTTGCCAATCACACCCTTACACTATCCAATAGCTTACCTAGCACATAAGCTTGATGAGCGATTGAGCTTTCCAGGGCTAATAGTTGGAAATATGCAACCAGACATTGAGATACCCTTCCTCTACCTAATCACAGGTGACAGATTTCACAGTAGACTTGTCTTACACAGTCTCTTCGGTGCCATCGTCTTCGGAACCCTTCTATCTGTAATATTAGTTGTCTTCCTTTATCCTTGGGCTGCAAGCTTTTTTTTCGGCTGTGAGAAAAACGAGATCAATAAGAAATGTAATTTTTCTCCAATACTTGTTATCTCGTGTCTTATTGGAAACCTCTCCCACGTCCTACTGGATCTATCAAATCACCAGTATAATCCTCTTCTCTGGCCATTCCTCTCAGCGGAGTCTTCTTTTAATCCCATATGCCCCCTATTAGGCGGATACGAGAATGCAAGTCTACTCATGCATAGTGTTATGTTGACTCTCCTCTTACTCATCATTGTGTATGAATGGAAACAAGATAATTCTAATGTGCTTGATTTCTTGAAGCGACTAATTGTGGGATGAAAAATTATTAAAAAATTATTTATGCTAGCTCAAGTCAATACTTTTTTCACACACGATGATGGATTGGATTACTGATTGACTGAAGATGACGCTATTAAGAGTATTGTTGAAGCCCTCAGTTCGTTGAACGTTCGTGGATTAGAAGATGCTGTGAAAAAGGCAATAGACGCTGAGATTCCATCACAAAAGATTATGCAGGAAGGAATTGGGAAAGGAGTTGAAGAGGTTGGAGCGAAATACGAACGGGGGGAGTACTTTCTTTCAGAGTTAGTCTTTGCAGGTCACATGCTTAAAGATGCAATAAACCTGCTCAAACCAGTGGCTGGAGATAAACAGATAGCAACATCCGGCAAGATTGTCATTGGAACCATTGAAGGCGACTTACATGACATTGGGAAAAACTTGGTAGCGTATATGCTTTCTGGAGCGGGCTTTGAGGTCCATGATCTCGGAGTTGACGTATCCGCTACGGACTTTGCTGAAGCAGCCAAAAAATTAAAACCAGATGTGATAGGAGTCTCAGCGCTTCTAACCACGACCATGATGAAGGTAGGCTCAGTTATTGAGGAGCTTGAAAAGTGTGGCTTGAGAGGTAAGGTGAAGGTGATAGTTGGAGGTCGGCCCCTGACACAGGGTTATGCGGATGAGATAGGTGCTGATGGTTACGCTAAAGACGCGATTGAAGCTGTAGTGAAAGTGAAGGAGCTTATAAAGACTTGAGGCGAGGATTATGAATTCTGAAAAGAAGAGGTTACAGGGAACAGTTACCAAAGTTGAGCCAACTGATACCACTAAAGTCATAAATGGAGAGAGATGGAGAAAGGTCATATTAACGCTAGGAAGTTTAAGGTTCTCAAAACGGGTCAGAGAAGAGATACTTGAAAATTGGAAGAATAAGAAAGTGAAGCTGACGCGTTACACCCTTTACGATTGGCACAGTCAAGTTGGTGCGAGAAAGACGTTGACAATTGAGGAGACAGAAGCGGTCTTAGATGGCCAGATCAAAGAGACAGTCTTATGGTGATAAAGGTGAATTCTAAAGAGAGGGTCACCGCGGCTTTGTGTTTAGAGGAACCTGATAAGGTTCCAAACTGCGAGTTTCTATTAACTGATCCAAACATTAGAAGCATCGTTCTTAAACGCGACTCCACTGGGCACTTCATGACACTGTTCAAGGGTGCTGACGACGCCTATACAAGGCACTTGAAGAGTCTCGAAGAACAGGTCTTCTTGATGAAGGAGCTGAAGATGGACATGGTATCCTTCTCTGACGCAGGGTGTGTTCCGAAAGGCTTCAGGTACAAGGTTCTACCAGACTACAGGGACAAGAAGGTGGTTCAGGACTTCATGGGAAGGATCTATGTGCAAGGAAGCGATGGGCAACGATGGTACAAGGACGGCATTATCAAGCAGCCTGAGGACTTTGAAGACTTCGAGTTCATGGACTTGGACGCTCCGGGGAAATTCGACGTGATAGAGAAGGCGGTAGAAATGGTGGGCGATGAAATGTTCATTCTTGGCACTGTTCATTGGGGATTCGGGTACGCGTGGGAGATCGTTGGCGGTCTTGAGAAGCTCCTCCTGCTCTTCCACACCAATCCTGTCTTCGTGAAGAAACTTCTGTACAGTTTCAACGATTACATGGTTGAGGTCGCGAAGAAAATGATCGATCTCGGCGTGGACGGCATATTGACGCGGGACGACCTCGCCGGTGAGAGGGGGTCTTTCATATCTCCGAAGATATTCGACGAGTTTCTTCTACCGATAATCAAGAATTTAGCGAAGGCAGTTAAAAGTCGCGGGGCTTTTCTATTGATGCACAGCGATGGCGACATGTACGAGATTATTAACAATCTATTAAACTCTGGAGTGGAACTTGACTGTTTCAACCCTATCGAGCCAGAGCTCATGAGTCTAAAAACCTGTAAAGAACGCTACGGTGACAGGATGGCTCTATGGGGAAATGTAAGCTGCGCCAGTACGCTAGTGCGAGGAACAGTTGAGGACACTAGGAAAGAGGTTATAAAGTGCATCGAGGACGCTGCTCCAGGCGGTGGGTACATTCTTTCATCGAGTAACTCGATTTATCCTGGTTGCAAGTACGAGAATGTCATAACTATGATCGAGACCAAGGAGAAGTATGGACGTTACCCTATAATTATCTAAGTGGTTGTTGTATCTCCTAGGAACTCAGCTCTCATCTCATTCTCAATATGGTCGTGAATATGGTTACAGGTTGCTGATTTAATGCTTGTCAAAAAAATACGTCAAAAAGCATACTTTCAAGTGTCTTTGACTACACCCTCAATCCGTATATTGGCTTCGAGCATGGATGTACCCAATGCTAAGCGCGTGTTTATTGTCCGAAAAAAAAATTTATTGTCTTACGACATTGAAGATTGAATCAAAGTCTCTCTTTTCCATGGCTTAATAATCTGCTCGGTAGTCCTCTGACTCTTCTTGAAACGATGATCTGGCATAGATGAGATTTCGCCTCAATATATATGTCCTCATCCTGTTTTTTGCGTTGGCCAGGTCACAGATGTACTATATAAAGTAATCCAAAGGAATTATAGGAATTAGAAGAACTAGTCTATGCTTTGAGACGTTGAAGCGATGTTTAAAACTCTGGAGGCTTTAGGTCCAGAACACGAGTACTCTCTGGTTGATAGTGATCTGAAGCCACTGCCAATTGTGGATCGGGTGATAAAAAATTTATGTGGTCGAGTGGTAAACAATATAGCGTTTCAGTTCCACACCTTTGGGAAGGAACTTCAGTCCCATGTAGCTGTGATCAAAGCTAACACGCCCTTTTCGTCTCCGATGGTCTTCGAGGAGAAGATGCACAGAGCAGTATTAGAGACATCCGACTTTGTTGAGAGGGGGTGGAATGCATGTCTGCTAGGCACCGGTATGCATCCCCTGCTCCGTCTGGAGGATACTGCAGTTTGGTCTCACCGAGATCGCAAGATATACCATGCTCTAAACAGGATATTCAATTTGCGCCAGCACGGTTGGCTAAACATTTAGTCTTTCCAGTTCAATCTCTCCTACAGCGATGAGAGAGAGGGTGTGAAGCTCCAATGTTTTGACAAACTTATTACCATACATTGCAGCTATCTCAGCCTCGGCGCCAGTCTACGAGTCTAAGGTCAGCGGGTACAACGATACGCGTCTACATTTCTACTGGGTAAACCAGAAAGAGATCCCCTCAATCACTGGAGACATAATCCCAGAATACATAACATCTTTCCAAGATTACAAGCGTAAAACAGTAGAGAGATATACTGAGGACTTGAAGAGGGTGAACGCTCCTCTCAACCTGTTGAATAGAGAGTGGATAAACTCATGAGGTGTCATAATCCGTTTCAGCCGAAGGGCTTTAGAATTGCGGATAATGGATGAGTAAGAGTGCGTCAAAGCCGATGTAGCCCTGAGTTGCTTCATCAGGGCTTGTGCACGAGGACTGCTACGCTCTGAAGAGAAGTTGCAGTCGAGAAGCATCCTCATCAACGATCTCAAAGCAGTGATAAATGGTGGTCTTTACGCTAAGGTTAAACACCTCAGGGGACCGACAGCTAGAGACGTCTGCAGGCACTATTTGAAGATAGCTTCAACCAACGCGTCAGCTGAGGAGAAGAGCTACCTACCAATCATCAAGAAACGAGTCGAGGAAGGCAATCTCTCCACCATCATCAGTAGAAGTATAAACCAAAGAGCTGGAAAGACAGACACCCATGAAGCGATCGTTAAAATCTATGAGAACCTTGTTAAATGTCTGAAAGAGAATCGACTGTGCTCCAGGAGTTAAGTGGATTCATCTTTTATTTCGACGCCAGATATTGTAGGGGCAACGCTTCCAGCAGTACACACTACCCTTCAGGTAGCAGTTTCTACACTCCTCTGTCTCGAATAACCCTATTTGTCTTGACATCTCTCCCCCTCTCAAACATTTGCATAGACGCCTCCTCCGTATTAAAGGTTTTCAAAAGCACCCCGTCAAGTGAGCTTTTCTACCATAAGTAATGTTTTTCAATCCGATTTTTTGAGGCTTTTTCATAACATAAAGAAAAAAATGGCAATATTTTTAATTGAGAAGCACGAATTTCGCCTTTGAAGCCGTTAAAACCAATATTTAAATCCTAAACGCTGAAAAAGCGTTTTTTCTTCATTAATTATGATCGATGCAAACTTTATCTGAATAATGTGTAGCGAATGTATCTGCAAGGTGAAAACAATGATTTACAGATTCGAAGAAGACGAAGACTACGATGAAGATTGGGAAGAAGAGGAAGACTGGTAGAACGCAGCTTAATGATCGATCATATGATCGATTACTGATGCGGGGGTGACAGATGTGGCCAAGAAGCAGAAGAAGAAGTCGAAACCGAAAAAGTAATCTCTTCGTAGGAATAATAAATATTCCCAATTTTTTACGCCCTTTTTTTATTTTTACTTGGAAACAGGTTAATGTCGATGAGCGATAGACGTGTATTCGATTCTTTAGCTAAGATCGCTGTTCGACATAAGATTCCTCCAGCTGAGTTTTACGCCTCGCTCCTTAAAGCGCGGTCAAAGAAGTCAGCCGTCTGTGGTGACCTCGTCGTCGAGTACCGAGGCGATGTCGAGGGAAACCTCATATTCCTCTTTACAAAAGGGAACAAGCTCGTATCGCAGTTTCTCATGCCAGAGGATGCGCTTAGAAAAGAAGCGTTAATCGAAGAAGCCATAAAAACTCTTCAACGTAGAAGACGTCCTTCAACTTTGGAGAGCAAGAGAGAGTTCAAGATTCGCGATCTCTGGTCGGGGCTGAAGCACGTCAACGTTCAGGGAAGAGTGGTTAAGATCTCCGAGCCAAGGGAGATACTGACACAGTATGGCACTCAGGCGCACATAGCTTTAGCAAAGATCAAGGATGAGACTGGCTCAATAGAATTGAGTTTGTGGGATAACCAGATCAAGAAGGTGAAGGTGGGCGATCTAATACGGATCAGTGATGGGTATATTGCGACGTTTAACCGTAATCTCCAGCTCAGAGTCAGACGTGGTGAAAACCTGCAGATCATAAGTGAGTCATAAATGAAGTAAAGGTTAAATTTCTCATGTGCATAATCAAATTTTCTAAAGGAGTTAGTGAATTTGGCTCAAGCGATACCTGCTGAGATTGGTGGGCAACCCATACTCATACTGAGAGAAGGGACAAGCAGATCCCGTGGAAGGGACGCCCAGCGATCAAACATTATGGCGGCGCGGATAATAGCCGAGGTCATAAAGTCCTCGTTCGGTCCACGTGGAATGGACAAGATGCTTGTTGACAGCTTTGGTGACGTCACCATCACAAGCGATGGCGCCACTGTGCTGGACGAAATGGATGTCGAGCATCCAGCAGCGAAGATGATGGTTGAAGTCGCCAAGACCACTGACGACGAAGTCGGAGATGGAACAACATCCGTCGTCATCTTCACAGGTGAACTCCTCAAGAAGGCCGAGGAGCTCCTCGATAAGGATGTCCACTCAACGATAATCGTAGATGGCTATAAACAGGCATTGAATAAGGCGCTGAAGATCTATGGAGATATGGCTATAGATGTGAAACCTACCGACAAGGCTATGCTCAAGAAGATCGCGATGACAGCGATGGCAAGCAAACTTGTAAGGGAGAACAGAGACTTCCTAGCAGACTTAACGGTAGAAGCCATACTCAAAGTAGCGGAGAAAGAAGGCGATTCGTACAAGGTTGACATCGACGACGTGAAGGTCGAGAAGAAGACTGGCGCATCACTGGTGGAGACTAGGTTGATCGAGGGTGTGGCTATGGATAAGGAGGTAGTTGACCCAAGCATGCCCAAGAGGGTCAAAGACGCGAAGATAGCGTTGCTGAACATTGCCCTTGAGGTGGAGAAGACGGAGTTCGATGCTGAGATCCGCATCAAGACCCCTGACCAGATGAAGAACTTCCTCGATGAAGAGGAAAGAATCCTGAAGAACATGGCTGATAAGATTGCAGCAAGCGGTGCAAAGGCAGTCTTCTGCCAGAAGGGAATAGACGATTTGGTGCAGCACTACCTAGCACAGAAGAAGATTCTCGCGGTTAGAAGAGCATCCGAGTCGAATATGGAGGCTCTTGCGAAGGCAACAGGTAGTAAAATCATAACAAACATCAAAGACATCAAGAAGAGCGACCTTGGAGAGGCGAAGCTCGTTGAGGAGAGGAAGCTAGGCGAGGACGAGTGGATCTTCGTTGAAGGATGCAAAAACCCCAAGGCACTTACAGTTCTAGTCAGAGGTGGCACAGAGAAGGTCGTCGACGAAACAGAGCGCTCGCTCCACGACGCATTGTCAGTAGTCCGGGACGTGGTTGAGAAGCCTAAGGTCGTTGCGGGAGGAGGCGCTCCAGAGATGGAAGCCTCATCACGCCTCAGAGCGTGGGCTGATGGCCTCTCGGGACGAGTGCAGCTCGCTGCTATATGCTTCGCAGAGGCTCTAGAGGCGATGCCTATAGCTCTAGCTGAGAACGCTGGCATGGATCCATTGGATGCTGTTGTTGATCTGAGGGCTCACCACGAGAAGGGAGAGAAGTGGGCTGGAGTCGATGTCTTCGCTGGCAATATCAAGGACATGACGAAACTCGACGTCTACGAACCTCTTGCAGTGAAGGAGCAGATCGTCAAATCAGCGACCGAAGCAGCCTCTATGATACTTAGAATAGATGATGTCATCGCAGCGACAAAACCAAAAGAGGCAGGACCACCTAAAGGGACCCCAGGCGAAGAAGAGGAACCAGAGTACTAACAGTTCCCCCCATTTTTTTATATTCTAGAATTTTTTCCCAGTTTAGATTCTTGAAGATTATCTAGCGTATGGAAGATTTACAATCTTATCACTCAGAGTTCATTATCGTAACTACAAATAAATACTCAACTTTATTTTTCACAGAAAAAATATATCACACTTATTATTGATTTGGCTTTGACAATTAATATAAAAATGCCAACAATCTTGTAAACGCTTTTAAAATTTACATATGTTAAAACAATATCAAATAAGAGATAGATTCTAGCTTGAAGCACTTGGAAGAGTGTGTGGAAAAATAATGTTGTTCATAAGACGAGGCTATCTGCTACTTCTTACGGGAATATTGATAGGATTTCTGGCGTTCTCAGCAATCTCTTTTCTTTATTCGAGCAGAGGCTCAGGAGGAGGTACAGGAGGAATTCCAATTGTAATAGAGTTTGAGTTTCTCTACACAAGTGAGAAACAGGGGTGGATTGAAGAGATCACTCCTCAATTTGAAGAATGGTTTATGGAGAGGTTTGGGATAACTGCCAATGTCAGACTTACTGTATCGGGAACTCATGACACTGTTAACAGAATTTTGGATGGAAGTGAGAGGCCAACAGTTTGGAGCCCCGCTTCTAGCATTTGGATACCGTATATTAATACTAAGTGGCACAGTATCACGGGGAGCGAACAAGATATTGCAGTAGATTGGTCTCCTCTTGTCCTCTCGCCAGTAGTCATAGCAGGCTGGAGATCCTTCACGGAACAACACAGTGTTACAGGTTTCATGGATCTATATCAATTAGTTAAGGAAGGAGTCGAATTCAATTATGGTCATCCTGATCCTCTTTTAAGTAATGGAGGAACAATGACGGTTGTATTAGAGTTTGCTGAGGCAGCAGGTAAAAAGCCTGAAGAGCTAACGGTTGAAGATTTGAAGAATGAGACTGTTATTGAAATAGTTAGAACCATCGAGTCGAGGGCAATATACTATGGAAAAAGCACTGGTTTCTTTGGGGTGTGGGCTGCTGAGAATGGACCTAGTGCCATACACTTCTTTGGAATATACGAGAATGTTGTTCTAGATAACTCATTAAAAGCTCTAGATAAGTGGAATGACCCTCTTGTCGCGGTTTATCCTGAAAAGGGAACCCTCATCGCGGATCATCCCTTTGTCGTTCTGAATGGAGATTGGATAACCGCTTGGCAAAGGTTTGCAGCGGGGCAGTATCTTTTTTTCCTGCTCAAACCAGAAAACCAAGAACTAGCTATGAATCATGGTTTCAGACCAGCAAGCTCTAGCGTTCCCTTGGATCAGGAAGTGTTTAACCCTTCAAATGGGGTTCAGTACGAAGTAAAAGTGCCCATTTTGAAGCCATTGAAGGGAGAGGTTATGGAAGCAATCTTAACTGCTTGGGTCAGAGTGCGAAACACTGGGATATAGAGGTGGTTCAGTGGTTCAGAGATCAAGGAACTTTGCGTTCCTTCCAAAACTTGTCGTTTTGGTCGCAATTGCTGCGTTTTTCTTCTTTGTTCTACTTCCCACTTTCTACCTGATCTCATATGTGTTTCTCAGGTGGGGGGAAGTGCAGTTAGAGGTGTTTGCAAATCCGATAATCGGAGATGAAAATTGGGGTCAAATTCTCAAGGTCCTATTCTTCTCTTTTCGGTTATCCCTGTCAACAGTCGCCTTTGACCTTGTTTTCGGAGTACTGCTCGCTTATGTCCTAGCTAGAAAGAGGTTCCCTGGAAAAAGCCTCTTAGAGGATCTCGTAACGCTTCCCTTGGTTATCCCTACTTCTGGTTTTGGTTTCGCCACGCTCATAACATGGACAACCGTCGGGGGGATAGGTGGTCTCTTAGGTCTGAACTCGGGTTTGATGCCACTGAACGCTATAGTGCCTATTATAAACGTTCCTTTCGTCCTCTTCATCGTCCATATTTCTCTGACATTACCTTACGTTGTTCGGACGCTGGAGACTAAATTCCAGTCGATAGATACAACTTTCGAGATAGCTTCAAGAACGTTAGGCGCTAGCACTGTAACGACTTTTAGAAACATATTGTTACCTCTTGCTGTTCCAGGAGTCTTTTCAGGAGCGGTGCTGGCCTTCGCGCGGTCTCTTGGAGAGACTGGCGCGACTATGATTGTGTCTGGTGTCAGCTCAACAGCGTCAATAGCGATTGTTAGGTGGGCGTCAGAGTTTAAACTTGCTACAGCGTCGTTCATGGGAAGCCTATTGGTAGTGATCGCATGGGTGATTATTCTTCCAGTAGAGCTATATTTTAACAGAAGGGGCGGGTCATTCAAGATTTCGTATCAGTTGCCTCCATCATTATCTAATAAGATTATAAAGATGGAAAAGTTCGCGTCTAAAAGCTTGCCGCGAATAAAAGATTTTCTACCATTGTTCATTATTGCCACGACTATCATAGTTCCAATTGTTATGGTATTAAATTCCGTTATGCTTTACTGGTCAGCAGATCCTTACACTGGTAAAGCACAAGGAGGAGTCGTGTACCAGCTTTTTGGCCCTTCTAATTACTTCAACTCCATTCTTCAAGCAACATCAACTTCTATTATTGTAGCTTTAGTTGCAACCTACGTAGCAACGTGCATAGCGATCCCTCTAGCCTTCATCATAGAAAGAAGGCGGTACGGAGGATTCATTAGAACTTTACTTAAAGTGCCTTTAATAATTCCCTCATCTTCTCTCGGTCTATCCGTCCTCCTACTATGGGGACCAAGTTGCTTCGATCTAATAAATTCAGGTATATGGTTGATTATTCTAACCCATATAGTCTTCTCAGTTCCAGTCATAGTTGAATCCATTATAGCAGCGTATGAAGGATCAAACATCCAGATGTATGAAGATTCAGCTCGTACACTTGGAGCAACAGCTTACAACGCAATTGAAACAATTTCCCTGCCCCTTATCAAAGGAGGGATTCTTACAGGCTTCGTCCTTTCCTTTACCCGCTCCCTAGGAGAAACTGGTGCCACTTTCATCGTTATGGGAAGGGACATGACCGTGCCCGCTTTAGTTGTTAATATGGTTGAAGCCTTAGCTATACCAGCAGCATTATTCACTTCGACCTATCTGATATTCCTGTCTATGGCTTTACTCGCAGTCATTAGAATTTTAACGAGAAGGTGATGTAGCCACGACTTTGATTAAACTGGTTAACGTGACCAAGAAGTTTGGTGCTATCACCGCTCTAGATCACATAAACCTATCTATTGATGATGGTGAATATCTCTGTATACTGGGTCAGACTGGGGCAGGCAAAACAACACTTCTGAGAACAATAGCGGGTTTGCTGAAACCAGACGAGGGAGAAATATATGTTGATGGAGAGCTTGTCAATGATCTTCCTCCTGAGCAACGTAACGCTGTGTACATGTTTCAGCAGTTCGCGCTTTTTCCCCACATGGACGTATGGCAGAATGTCTCTTTTAGCCCGGTCATAAAAGACTGGGATGAAGATAGAATTAAAAACTTAACATTTGAAATCCTAGAAATGGTCAAGCTGGCGGAGAGACGAGACGCCTTCCCGAATGAGTTGAGTGGTGGTATGCAACAAAGAGTGGCGCTTGCCAGAGGGATAGCCTCAGGCGCTAGAATCCTTCTACTTGACGAACCGCTCGGAGCTTTAGATGCGAGGCTGAGAGTCGAGCTTCGCACTCAACTAAGAAAGCTGGTTAAAGATCAAAGGCTTACAGCTGTCCATGTCACTCACGACCAGGAAGAAGCTCTGATGATTGCTGATAGAGTTGTGGTTCTTCGAAGAGGCAAGATCGAGCAGATAGGAACCCCAAATGAGGTCTACTTGAGGCCACAGTCCATATTTGTCTTGAGCTTTGTAGGTGGCGCCAACTTCCTTGAAGGAAACGTGGTTCGAGTGAGTGATTCTGGTTCTCTCATCGAGATGCAAAGCGGTCTTCATATCCTTGTTTCCGATAGAAGTAGAAGCATTGGCGAAAGGGTGGTTGTCGCGGTAAGACTTGAAGAAGTGTCTGTTGGAATAGAAGTCGTGAATAGCACAAACAGCTTTTCCGGCGTAGTTGAGACCGCAATGTTCATTGGCGGTTCAATGGAATATGGGGTGAGACTTGAAAACGACGTCCTCCTGTTCTCTAGAATATTGCTCTCTGACGCGGTTAGAGCCTACAAGCCTGGAGAGCGCGTTGTTGTTTCTTTTAACCCTGAAAACTGCTATGTCTTCGCATACCCTGTGATCGGTCTTCTCAAAGAGATTGAGGCGATATGATTGCCAGAAGTTAAACTAGTAAATATTACCAAAAGATATGGTAAGATTGTTGCAAATGATGACATCAGTTTCACCATAAAAGACGGTGAATATGTCTCCATCATTGGTCCAAGCGGGTGTGGCAAGACAACCATGATTAAGAACATAGCTGGCATAATCCAGCCAGATAGTGGTGAAATATACATAGACGGTAACCCAGTAACTGATCTTCCAATAGAGGACAGGGGCATAGGATATGTCTTCCAGAACATCGCGTTATTCCCACACATGACAGTATGGGACAATATAACATATGGGCCTAGGGTGAAAGGGTTTACACCTGAAGAGATTAGGGCTTTAGCTCTTGAAATGCTGGAGATGATCAAGGTAGACGCTAGATCAGATGCTTTTCCAGATGAATTGAGTGGTGGTACACAGCAGAAGACAGCAGTAGCAAGAGCCCTCATGTCAAGAGCTGAACTGCTGCTCCTTGATGAGCCATTAGGAGCCCTCGACGTAAAGGTAAGAGCTGAACTGCGCTTTGAGCTGAGAAGACTTGTTAAGGATTTAAAACTAACAGCTCTTCACGTCACACATGACCAAGAGGAGGCGATGTCAATTTCCGATCGTGTTCTTGTTATGAAGCGCGGAAGAATCGTGGAAGCTGGTGTACCTATCACCCTTTATTCTCAACCAAAAAACATATTCACAGCGAATTTTGTAGGCGAAGCGAACTTTCTCACCGGAGTAATCACTCAGGTATCTGATGAAGGGTCTTTGATTGATGTTGGAGATGGTCTGCAACTTATGACCAAAAGCATCGATAAAAGGATAGGTAACCGCGTTGTAATTGCTTTCAGGCCAGAATTCGCTTCGATCGGTGATGGAAAAAAGGTGAATAGAATTTCTGGAAAAGTGAAGGATGCACTCTATTCTGGAAGCATTATGCGACTCAAAGTCCAATTGGCAAATGGCGATCTGATTATTGTTAAAAAGGCTCTAAATTTCGAGAAACCTAAGTCTATCATTGGCAAGAAAACATCAGTTACAATTTCGCCAGATAACATTATAGTCTATGATCAGCCCGAAAACCTAAACAAGGAATTGGCTTTAGAATAAAATGCGAAATATTAAATCATAATTGTTAACAAAAAAGATTCTTAATGAGGTTTTTACGTCATGGAACGGTGGTTCGAGAAACGGCGTAAGAGTAAGGTTCTTGAGATAGCCTATCGGCAGATGACAATCGCTTTAGATACTGTCAACGACCTCGAACAGGCTGTTAACGCTGCCTCAGATGGAGACAAAGAGACAGCGAGAGTTACAATAGAAAGATTGTTTCGAGTAGAAGAGGAGATAGATGATCTTAGAAGAACCGTATTTGAGCATCTGACAAAAGGAAGTCTATCCAAAGATCGAGAAGACATTATGAATCTCGTTAAGAACCTAGACAGGATGGCGGATCACATTAAAGACTCGGCTAGAAACATCCTAGTTCTTCTAGACGAGGATGTCCCAAAGGACCTCTGGAAAGCTTTCTCTGAGATGTCTTCTGGTATTGTAAAGACAGCTGCTCCACTCAAGGAAAGTCTGAAAAATTTGGGCGAAGATAACTCCAAAGCTAGAGCGCTGTCCGAAAAGGTTGAAGAGGAAGAGAACAAAGTCGATAAGAAGTTCCTTGAAATAAAAAGCCTTCTCCTAAAACATAGTATGATAAACCCATCGGTCTTATTGATTCTGAAAGATTTACTGGACTCCATGGAGGAAGCAACAGACAGCTGTGCAGATACTGGAGACTACATCCGGATACTAACTGTCTCATTCAAATAACCACCCTATAAGAAACTTTTTAACATGGCTTAGAAGCATATTTACTCTTCGTTCTTTTTTTCACCTTATTCCATAGGGTTCAACACACCATTACTATTTCAAGTTGCGTTTAGATTCGACGCTTATTGCTGTGATTCGCTAGTGCGAGCACGGACTAGATGGTAATAATTGTTCTTCATTAAACATTTTTAAAAATCAAACTTTAGACATCATTTTTACATGTTAAGTCATAGATTTCAACGATCACTTTTTCATAATTATCTTACAAATCTCCTTTAATTGACTTTTATAACTTCAAGCTTTCTTCGCGGTCTTTTCCTATCTAGAAACTCACCGTCTCTATCCATTTTATCTAAAGCTAAATATTTCCTAATTAAATCCCCTGAAATTTTTTGCTTCGTCGTTGTAAAAGATCAAGGTAAGTTTAGATGGTTACTAAGAATAGAACTACTAAAAATAGTATCATCCAAATATTCACTTGACCGTTAACCTGTAATGCTACTTCTCGAGATTGGTTTCTAAGTAATTTATAAGCTGAATAGACGAAGCCCATTTCCCCTACGATAGCTGGTAAAATTATGATTGGTTTTGAAATATTAATGGAATGATAAAAAACTGGTCCTGTAATTATAGTCAAAAAGTAGAAAATCGCTGCAAGTATTGCCGCTTTCTTAGCCCCAAAGAGTATTGCAACGCTCTTAACATTTTTCCTTTTGTCCCCCTCCACATCTGCTATGCCCTTTGTTATTTCCCGTCCTGTATTCGAGAGAAAAATCAGAAAAAAAATCGTCATCGGAACCGAATTCATAGCTCTATCTACAATAAATGCTCCGAAGACGATTGTTATCGCCATGCTGAACGAAACCATTAGATTCCCTGGGAAACCAGTTTTTTTACCATACAGATTGTAAAGTAAAGAGATGATGAAGGTAAAAGAAGCTAAGAAAAAGACATCAATCGATAATAAAAAAGGAAAGAGTAAACCTAAGGTTGAGAGGGAAATTCCGTAGATAAGCGCAGCATTCATTGAAATTGTACCTTTTGGCAGTGGTTTATGCGGGGAATTTACCCTGTCTATCTCAACATCCACATAATCGTTTAAGACGAAAGCCGCGCTCGTTAGAAAGAACGCTGTTAAAAACCCCAAGTAGAGCTCTTGGATAGTGGGAGCACGGCTAACAGCTAAAATTTCCCCTAATATGACAGTGGCTCCCATTATTAACGGGCCATAAGGTCTAATCAGAGTAAAATAGGCTTTGATCTTTGGAGCTGATAACATATCATCGTGGTGAATATTGTTTCCTACTTTTTTAGAATTATTATTACACTTAGCTCTTAAAAAGTAGCATGAATAGATTTTTTTCTGTTAAGTGTTAACCTCGACCTCTACAGCGACTTCGTTCCTTCGCAAGAACCAAGGCATGTACGGTCCGCTATAACGCATCACAAAGACATTGCCTTTTGTCTTCATCTTTGCTTTAGCTAATTCTTTCATTAGCTCTTCCGATCTTGCCTTGAAAATGGAATCTGACCAACGACCGGAAAACCGGAGCACTGCTAAAAACCTTTCAGGAATCTCCCCAATCTTAACGCGGTCATCGAGAGGGGTTGGTGTTGTATCAAGCGTATACTCTTCTGGCATCACAAAAGCTATGGAATTAGTGTCTGATAGAACAGGAGCGGTCATTTCTATTCGCTCCGAAATAACTGGCGCCGTCATCTCTACACTTCTTTTTTGCTTATTATGGCCTGAGATAAAACGAAAAAGAATATTGAAACCACTGTCGCCATATCTATCAACCCTAGCAATTATTATTCTAGGATAACGTCTAATCTCGACTTTATCCATTTTCTTGACGACTTTATACTTTATCTTCTCGACCATAATTATTCATAGAAATAAGTGGGTATTTATCTCTGTTAGTTCAAGCAAAACCTGTGTTTGCTCCTAATCATACAGAGGTAATTACATTCATTTAGGCATCCTTTTGTCGAAGAGGTAATTTTAATGGTGTATCTCTGCTTAAGTGGTATACCTGATTAGGATTCATAGTTGGTTATTCTTTGCTCCTTTGATCGTAGAAGAGGCGACGAGTTTCGCGTTTGATTTGTCTGGCGTAAGATATTTCCCTGAGATGACTAGATTAGGGACGTTTTAGTTGTTCCCCAAATTTTTCTCGAAACTTTTGAATCTTTGGCGAGATGATCAA
>Ga0209636_10001619_pt1 | contig 22823 bp, 21 predicted proteins | sample DeeMarSWOR152_54_FD_187464 | JGI IMG/M metagenome (GOLD analysis project Ga0209636, IMG submission 187464) | Marine sediment microbial communities from White Oak River estuary, North Carolina - WOR-1-52-54 (SPAdes) (version 2) | ecosystem: Environmental > Aquatic > Marine > Intertidal zone >...
AACATCAGAAGGGCAGAAAGCACAATATTATTCGTCGGCTATCAAGCGAAGGGAACGCCGGGCAGAATATTGCTGGATGGTGCCAAGAAAGTCCGTCTCCTGGGGCAAATACATCCGGTGAAAGCACACATTGAACAAATCGATGGGTTCTCGGCCCACGCCGACCGTGATGGACTACTGGATTGGTTAGCTGACATTCGTGTCCCGCCGCGCTGTGTATTTGTCACTCACGGGGAAGAAAAAGCCGCCAATAGCTTTGCGAAGGTCCTGAACGAGAGGACCGGGTGGACCACAAAAGTGCCCCGATACAAAGATACCGTGGAGCTCGTTTAAATCGATAAAGAGGGTCCAAATGTGAAAAAAAGCATTTTGCGCTGGGAGTTAGGGGGAATTGCCTTCATAGTTGTTTTGGGGTCGTTGCTGCACTTTGTGTTCGAGTGGTCGGGGTACGCGATTCCCGTCGCCCCGATTGCCGCCGTGAATGAAAGTGTTTGGGAACATCTGAAGCTGGGGTTTTGGCCAGCATTGGTATATGCGGCTTTGGAATATAGCCGCTTTGGGAAGTCGGCGAGCAATTTTTCCTTTGCCAAGACTCTAGGAATTTATCTAATACCAATCACTATTGTGGTCCTCTACTATGCGTACACAGCTATCCTGGGACACGGTCTCTTAGAAGTTGACATTGCGATTTTCGTTGTAGCCGTCATAGTCGGGCAGCTGGTGAGCTATAAATTGCTAATTGCCTCTCCATTACCTAAAAGGCTTAACCGTTTCGCCCCGATTGCTTTAGCGGTCCTGGGCATTCTCTTCGTGCTATTCACTTTCTATCCACCGCAATTGTCGCTCTTCAGAGACCCCGTCACCGGTGCCTATGGCATTGCCGGATAGCACTGAGAAAAATAGGTCTTGCTATCCGGTGGACTTATCATTAAGATATTGCAGGAAAATCATCGAATCAAGAATAGATTATCTTTATTAAAAGGAGAAAAACATGGCAGAGGAAGAAAAACGTTGGTACCGCCGCCGCTCCGCGACTTTAATAGTCCCTATTTGGTTCATCGGCTGGCTATTTACAATCGGTTATGCCGGTCTGGTCTGGTGGCAGATTTTGCTTGCCATAATAGTCTGGCCGTACTTTTTAGGCCGGGCACTGATGTGACCGGTTAGTAGAGCATACTCTAATAACCCGAAGGGCAGAGTGCCATGAGCTCTGCCCATGGGTATCTATGGCAGCCAGGAAAATCTTCGGGTGGTGATTTCTGAAATATTCGATATCCCGAAATTGAATTCAAGGAGTAAGAAACATGATTACAGACTCTTTAGAAAAACTTAGTCACGTTGAACTAGCTCATTACGCCATTGATGTATTAAGACGGATAATATTGCACTATGGCATATGGTTCAACGAAGTCGTCCATCAGTTGGGTCTGGAAGAGGCTATTCGGCTTGAAGAAGAGGTTTCCGCCTCATTTTCCCCCATAGCTATAAACCGCCTGTCCAAGACCCTGGGCTTTAAAACTGAAAACGGCCTGCCACTCGGGCTGGTTAATATGGAAAAGGAAAAGTTAATCAGCCTGATAAAAGCTATGTCCTTTAATTGGCTGGCAGGTGATGGAGTATGGTTCCGAGCTGTTGAGGATAACTATGATATGGATACCAGCAAAAGGTGTAACGATACCTGCTGGACCAGGTACTCGCCTTTGGAAGCAGCCATGATAAAATCGTTTTTGCAGATTCCCCAGCAAAGCGGGCTGGACGGTCTAGAACAAGCTTTAAGCTTCCGGCTTTACGCCCACATCAATGAGCAGACCATCGAAAGGTCAGGCGATGAACTCATTCTTCGTATGGTGAAATGCCTAGTTCAGACGACAAGAAGGCGCAAGGGGCTGCCCGATTATCCATGCAAGTCGGCCGGAGTGGCAGAATTCCCGGCATTTGCCAGGATGATAGATTCTAGAATCAGGACCGAATGCATCAGCTGCCCTCCCGACGAGCATCCGAAGGCATGGTTTTGTGCCTGGCGGTTTTATATTACTAAGTAAGCAAGCTGGACTTGAACCAAATAAAAGGAGGACTTGAAATATGACAAGGAATGATAGTGACGCGCAGTGTTGTCCTAAGTTTGATCCTGAACCATGGCATGATAAAGAAATAACGTGGGAGGACAAGCTCTTCGTCAAAGACACTATGAGGCAATTCATGCATATGCCGCTACCTGGAGCATTCGATAAGACAGTTAGAAGGATGTGGAAGAAAATTGAAGACGCAGGAGCAAACCCAGATACCAAGGACTTTATCATGCTGGCCGCCGAATCATCGCCCTGGAAAGGTGAACTATATATCAATGTGACAAAAGAAATTCCGAACGCTGAAAACGTCAAACTATCAGGAACATATATCACCAAAGTTTTCGATGGTCCGTATAACGCCGTACCAAAATGGATTAAAGAAATAAATCAATATGTAAACCAAAAAGGCAAGACAGTTAAAAGGTATTACTTCTACTACACGACCTGCCCCAAGTGTGCCAAGATTTATGGCCATAATTATGTGGTAGCATTTGCAGAGGTGTAAGATACCATCTTCTTAATATGGGGGAAATGTCGGATTAAACGATGGTATTGACAACAAAAGCATGGATGGCTATTCTGAGCCTACGACGCCAATATTCAGGGGGTTGGTATGAAACTATCACCAGAAGAGAAGAAGAGAATTTATGAGGAAGAGAAGGCGCGGATTGAGGCACGGGAAAAGATAGAGCGCGAGAAACTGACAGAGCCAGCAGGTACAAGTACAGGGCTATCGCCAAATATTGCCGGATTATTGTGCTATGTTGCCGGATGGGTAAGCGGCATTATCTTTTTCGTTTTAGAGCAGAAAAACAAATTTGTTCGTTTCCACGCGGCGCAGTCAATTGTTGCATTTGGCACCATCACAGTTGCCGGGATTATACTTGGTCTGATACCAGTGGTCGGTGATGCTTTCTCTACAATTATAGGAATTATAGGGTTCATTGTTTGGATAATAATGATAGTCAAGGCTTCTAGTGGTGAGTGGCATAAACTACCATGGGCTGGTGATGTGGCTGAGAAGATAGTCGCTTCATCAAGGGTAACAGGTGAATACGCTGAACCTCCGCCCTCAGAACCAACAGCAGAATCAGAGGCAGCAACTACGCCACCCCCCGCTGCAGATTTAGGTAAACGAATCGAAGATAAAGTACACGCTCGTTTTAAAGGTAGAACAGGTAGAATAACAGCTTCCGCTTTTGCCATCGCCTGGAGCATCGTTTTACTAATATTCTTCAACTTTTTTAATCAATACATAGCCTATTATCATTCGGAAACAGTAGACGGCATTACTACATGGACAAGATATCCGTTCTTTACAGAAGACATCAATCTATGGCTACCTATTCTTACAGCAACTCTAATCATAACTATTATCGGTCACATTATTTTGATTATCCTTGATAGGTATGTATTGCGTGAAATGATTCATGTCATTATAAATGCATTTTCACTTTGGACGGTTTTAACCCTCCTATTCGTCTTTCCTTTCGATTTCAGTGTAATACCTAGCACTACTGCGGCTGAGGCTACATATTTAGGCGTCAAGATATTCTTGATTTTTATTTCAGTCGGGGTAGGAATCGCAATACTGGTTGGTGTGATAAAGCTAATTGTTAATGTAGTTAGGGGAACTGCCAGTTACGAGGAGAGTACTTAACTAAAAAGAGGTGTGATATGAAGAAAGCAATAATAATAATTGCAATAGTGGCAGCGGTAGCGGTAACCTGTACTGTGTTAATTTTAAGGGGTTGGCCGGGAGTTCTGATTGGGTCTGGAAATCTCGAGACTAAAGAGTATGCTTTTACTAATTTCACTGAAGTTGAGATCGGCTCCGCTTTTGAATTTGAAATTAAACAATCCAGCTCGTACAGTATAAATGTTACCGCGGACGATAATGTAATACACTATGTCCAGGTTTCCAAAGACGGTCAGACTTTGACGATAAGGCTTAGGAGAGTCTCATTCCTTGGTCCCGTAACTTTGAGAGCTTCGGTGACTATGCCTCAGCTTCGCGGCCTGACTGCCTCTGGAGCATCGCACGGTACTGTTTCTGACTTCAGTTCCACTGAGGATTTGGATATCACGGTATCTGGAGCCAGCAGGGTTACCGGTGACATCACAGCAGGCAATGCCGAGTTTGACATAAGTGGAGCAAGCACTATTCAGTTGGAAGGGTCCGCTAACGACATGGTCGCTGATGTAAGTGGCGCTAGCCGTTTCAATCTTGACGATTTCACAGTTAATAATGCCGACGTCGATTTTAGTGGTGCCAGCTCGGGCACTATAAACCTAGATGGTAGACTGGATGCTGACCTTAGCGGTGCATCAACACTATGGTACATTGGCGAGCCTATAATGGGCGACATCGATACATCCGGTGCGTCTACAATCAGTAAGAAGTAAAGACTTCGCTGGTGTGACCGAGTGCCAATCACACGCCCAGAGGCGCAGCAGCTACTGAGCGGCGGTCCATTAAATTAAATATCTATTAAATAATTGTTAAGACGCTGTTCTGGAGGGGTGATTTTTGTTTGGTCCGCTAATTTGCTTTATTTACGTCTAAGAGGTAGCAGGTTAACATTGGAAGTTGCTATCAGGCAAATTCCAACAATCCCCATGACTGTGGAAATACCTGCGGTATTTTCTCCCAGGATATCGCCATCAAACATAAAAATAGCAGCTATTACTGCTATAACAAGCCCTATTATCCATTGTGCGAAGAATGCTTTCTTCCGTTTATTGCTTATTCCTTCTAGTACTAGCTTCACCTCTTTTCGCCTCCTCCAAACTAATAATGCTACAACTACCAATATAACACCAATAACAATAATCACAATCGGTATGCTATTTACCATCTTCAACACCTCCAATTATTGTTTTCCAGCATACTACGTTTCATCCCCCCGGGTTGTCAAGTGGATTGAATTTCTGGTAGCGGCTGGATTTGAACCACAGGGGATAGAGGGTCATTCTCGAAAAGGGTTCATTTACTTGAGAAAATAGCTGCAATGCCAACAATTGCTAGTACTATCCCGATTCCCATTAGCAATATTGGGAAGTAGCCACTGCCAGGATCTATGCTGGACAGATATGCCAAGATAAAAAGCACTGCGCTAAGACTAAATGGTGCAATGATTCTAGCTAACTTCATTTTAGTACCTCCTTCCAAATCGGTTAGCCATTTAGATACCCCTTCTCTTGTTTTTGTCTTTTGACAAATTTATATATTCCAAGAACAACTAATGATGAACCCTGTTAGAGATATGAGCATTCCTCTATCACTACTACAATGCCGAAGGCCGAAAAAGGTTGCGTTATCCAGCTCCGCTTAATATATCCGCCAGGATATTTACGTTTACTGGTGGCAGCGGCTGGGTTTCTGCTCAGTAGAGCCATGCTTTATATTCAGGGATATGCTTCATATCCTCATATAGCCAGACCATGCGGTCTACATACCACGTTTTCCCGAGAATGCCGATTGATGCTCCTGCCACGGTAGGCCATATTTCCAAGACAACTAAGCCGTAAACAAGTATTGCCACTCCGATTATCGATATTATCGTCGTTATATTCGCCGCGGTTACGTGATGCGACGGGATTTGTGTTTTTGTTTTCTTGCGCTCGGTAAAGATTTTTTCTCCAAAAACACCCTTGCTCATCCAGTTATTGGTTGATTTCGGCTTCGGGAAAATGCGGGGGTTCAGCCAGGCCCAGATGAACACTACAGCAACTGGAATTAAGAACCAGATTCCTATCCAGGCACGGCTCCAAAAAGCTAAGATCACAAACGGGTAGGTAGCAAAGCGAGTCCAGCCACTCCATGGATTAGCATGTCTGAACCAAACTTCTTCTGACATAGACATTGATGCTGATGTCAGCTTGAGTATTCCGTTGAGTATTCTATCTAACACGGCTCCTGTACCTCGTTTTGAGTAATATCGGCACGATAATATCATAATCATAATTGTGTGAAAATAAAAAACTGGCAGCGGCTGGATTTGAACCAGCGACCAAAGGCTTATGAGTCCTCTGCTCTACCCCTGAGCTACGCTGCCCGAAAATAGTTTAGCATTGGCTAGGGAAGACGGTCAAATTAAGGGGATGTGCTCTGAGGGTATTTTGAGAAGGAACTGAGCGACAAGAGCATATTGAGATTGAGCACTCAGAAATGTCCGCCAGATTGACGCTGATATGATTATCAGGGCAAGAACGGATACGCATTATGCTATTATAGAATAGGTTAAATAGTAGGAGTATATGGTCTAACCATGTTGGGCAGGAATTGGAAGGCAATCGGGAAAAATAACGGGGAAGGAAGCAAAAATGAAACAACCAAGTAAGATGGGGATCCTATTCTTCATCGCTAGCGTCTTATCAGTCCTGGCTTTTCCCTTCAATCCACTGATTGGATTCGGACTTCTTGAACCTAACAATATTGAGGTGCTACGATATATTGGATGGATATTCTGGACAGTCGGTATAGCCCTTGTAATCCTGTCTTATTACTATATTTATTATCGTAAAGTAAAGGTCTTGATTGACAGTGGAATTTATGCCGTTGTTCGACACCCCCTATATCTGGGTTGGATTCTAGGAATATTCGTTGCCACCGCTTTATTTTACCAACATTGGGTATTTGCAATTATTGGAATTCCTGGAATAGCATGTGTTTACTTGATCTCAAGACGAGAAGAGCATCGGAACATTGAAAAGTTCGGCAATGACTACAAACAATATATGCAGAAGGTGCCAAGAATGAATCTTTTATTGGGGATTATCAGGCTGCTACGGCGTAGAAGGAAGGAATGAAAGAAGGAGGATTATCATAATGGAACAACAATCAAGCATCACAAAGAAGTCAAAATACTGGCCTTTTCTTTGGCTGGCTCTTGCAGCCATATTTATCTTGTTTTCGAATGGAAAGTGGAACATTCCCGTTGCAACCTGGCTATTCTTGGTCTTTGCGCTTCGCTTCTTTCGAACACAGCCACTTAAACGTGGATTCATTATCTATACGCTTGTGTCTATAATTCCGTTTTATTTTGCCTGGCAAGGTGTGGTGCCCATTCCAGGCATAGGTTATTTCATTTTCGTGGTGATAATATGTCTCTTTAACGCTTCGATCTTCCTGATTGACCGCTTGCTTGCTCCCCGACTGGAGGGGTTTGTGGCAACGCTGGTGTTTCCTTTAGCAATGGTAACGATGCAATACATCATGACAATAGTAAGTCCCTACGGCAGTTTTGGTTCACTGGCATACACCCAATATGGCAACCTGCCTTTGTTACAAATTCTGTCGGTTACGGGACTATCAGGAATAACCTTCCTGCTCGCCTGGTTTGCATCTGTGGTGAACTGGGCCTGGGAGCAGCAGTTTGAATGGAAGAAAGTCTGGAGGGGGGTGGTGACATATGCGGGTATACTGGCTGTGTTGTTGCTCGCTGGCGGTGCATTCCTTGTCTCTCCACCATCATCCGACACCATCCGAATGGCAGCCATCCCTGCAACTGAAATATTTGAGATGAGTCAAGATATTCGGGACTCCGCGGAACGTTTTCTATCAGGAGAAATCACAGAGACGGAACTGGAATCTATTCGTACAGAGTTCAGTGGTAATATCGACGATTTGTTTGAGCGCAGCGAACGGGAAGCCCGCGCTGGTGCCCGTATCATCTTCTGGAGCGAGGGTGCTAGTTATGTACTGAAGGAAGATGAGACTGCGCTTATCGAGCGCGGTGGCATGCTTGCTAGTCAGGAAGGGATTTACCTGGGCATGGCACTGGCCACGCTGACCTTCGGCCAAAGGCTGGTTGATAATAAAATCGTGTTGATTGAACCGTCAGGAGAGGTTGCCTGGCAATACTTCAAAGCTCGACCTGTGCCGGGTGAAGCCTCTGTGCGTGGAGATGGCCAAATTTTAGCCTCGGACACGCCCTACGGAAAAATTGCTGCGGCAATTTGTTTTGATATGGATTTCCCCAACTTGATTCGCCAGGCTGGCGAGGCTGGAGTGGACGTGATGTTCAATCCGGCGAATGAGTGGGAAGAGGTCGCCTCTCTTCGCATGCGAATGGCTATTTTCCGAGCGATTGAAAATGGTTTCTCACTGGTCCGCCCGAGCAGCAATGGGGTCTCGGTTGCCGCGGATTCTCAGGGACAAGTGTTGGGACTTACAAACTATGTCACAAGCGAAGATCCAGTAATGATTGCATACATTCCGACTAAAGGTGTTAAAACCATATATTCACAAATTGGCGACCTTTTCGCCTGGCTGTGCATGGCAGGTCTTGTCACAGTCATTGGATGGGTTTTGGTTCGGCGTAAAGCAGCAAAATCTCCCCGCAAGCCAATCCCCTGACGTCTGGCTAGACACGGGCAACTTGAACGACGAAGATTCCAATCTCAGTGTATTTGACTACGACGTTTCCATTGTTCATATTCGTAGATCGTCATACAGCACAGCAGAATACTACCATAACCTCCCTACATTTACTCCCCCCTTCACTAGGGACGCAGGAGTCCATCAATGTCTTATTAACCGACAACTGATAACTGAATGCTATAATATATCCTTCAGGAGGTATGAAGTGACTGAAAAAATAGAAATTAACCGTAGCAAGGCAGCTGTCATTATCATGGACTACCAGATACGCATACTGGATTCTCTACCTAAGGAACGACTGTCCGAACTCCTCAAGAGGGCAAATATTGTATTAGCAAAGGCGCGGCAGAAAGGCGTTCCGGTTATTTATGTGGAAGTCATACGTGGTGAAAGAACACCCGAAATGGAAATTCATCCTGACATCAAACCTAAAGCTGGAGAAACAGTGTTGACCAAGCGTCGTGTGGGACCGTTCTCCACGACAAACCTGGATGAAATCCTGAAGAAACAGGGAATCGATACGCTGGTGCTACTGGGTGTATCTACAAGCGGATGCGTGTTATCAACAGTACGCTGGGCGTATGACATTGACTACCAGCTCATCGTTCTCTCAGACTGTTGTGCTGACCGCGATGACGAGGTACAGCGGGTGCTCATGGAGAAAATTTTTACCCAGATGACAAAGGTGATTACGTCACAGGAGTTCATAGAGGCGCTGGAGGGTATTTAGTCTTTACACCTTCATCCGATAAACCTTCAAGCTATCCTCAAAATCCAAATAGGTCAGAGACAGGTATCTCAATATCAAGAAGGGGTATGCCCTTTGGATTGGGCGATGGGCTAGCTATCCCAACTGTCTCTACGCTGGCTTTCACCAAATGACCGTGCTGTGTAACAATGATTTTTCGCTAGCTTCAAACCAAAAGTTAAAACTTGACGTTAATTCGACGTTAAAATTTTTGTCCTTTTGATAACAAATTATCCCATTACGTACACAAATTTTGGGTTTTTGAGACTGAAACAAAAGTTCTATTTTATACTTAAAGGGACACTTTGGGACGTCTCCCCTGGAATTATGAGTCCTCTGCTCTACCGTTGAGCTACGCTGCCCAAAAATAGTTTAGCACTGGCTAAAGGAGACGGTCAAATTAAGGGGCGCTTTTTCGCCGGCAATGACAAGGAGAATTGGAGCAGTTATAATCTAGTGCGACAATGTCAAGTTGTATAGGAGGCTTAGATTGAAGGAGCCGTTTGCCAAATTCGTCGAAAGCAAGCTGGGGGCTGGAGTGTTGCTTATCACGTGCGGCCTGCCCGGCACCTGGAAAACTGAGACGAGCGAGGAGATTTCCAGAATTAAAGGCTACCACATCCTTCGATCTGACCTGATCAGGCTGGAGGTGCTGAAAGGCGAGAATATATTCGATGAGAAAGTCGCCTCGGATATGAGCAAACGAACAATGGTTTATGATGAGACATTCCGACGGGCAGACGAGGCCTTAAAGAAGGGAGATAGTGTAATACTTGATGCCACCTTCGTCACCCAAGCGCTGAGAAGACGGGCTGCCGAGATAGCAGCCAAACATAACAAGACATTCGTCATCCTTCAGACCCATTGCCCGCAAGAGGTAGCCATCGCCCGGATACTAAGACGTACCCAGGAGGATTACGAATCGAATGCCCTCACCGAGCAGGCCTACCTCAACAATAAAAAGAGGTTCGAAAAAGTGGACGTGGATGACTTGAAGCGATTGTACCCCAGGCTTGAAATTATTCACTTGACAGTTGATACCCAATATGACCTGCCCGAAGATTGGTATATCATTGGCATGGAAAAGAGATAGGCAACTACCTTTGTCGCCCTTGTGAGGTGTGAAGGAATGCTTTCCTTCACAAGCATAAGTTGCAGCAGCGCGAATGAATTCCCTCTGAGCTCAAAGTAAGGTACCTTCCACATCTTAAGGCATGGTTTTTATGAAATACCTGAGATCTCGCTCCAGCCTGTAACCCAGTTTCCATGTTATAATAGCGTCACAAAGCAGGTGGATGCCATTCATCGATTCTGCCAAAAGATTGAGTGACGATAAAACGATTCGAAAAATCTCAAAGTGAGCAGCATGAAGCTATTTGAGCCCATTACCATTCGTGGCATGACACTCAAGAACAGGATTGTAATGCCGCCGATGCAAGTCAACCTTGGTTTTCGCAGTTCTCGGGCCCAGGCTTATTTTGTTGAGCGTGCTCGCGGAGGGGTAGCAGCAATTATTACTCCAGCCACATCGGTTGATTCGTTCATCTCTGATGAGGCATGGAGACGAGTAGGAGGTGCTGCCCGCTTTATCAATGGAGCTCGCCGTCTAGTTGACGCAGTTCACGATGCTGGTGCCAAAGTCGGCATCCAACTGTGGCACGGGAATTACCTACCCCAAGGTATTGGAATGGTGGACAGGCAAGGGCAACCAGTGGCTCCATCGCCGAGGGAAGAAATGCGCGAGTTAACCGTGGAAGAAATCCACTCCATTGCCCTGAAGTTTGCTCTGGCTGCGGTCGGAGCCAAACTAGCAGGGTTTGACTTCGTTGAATTACACGGTGCTCATGGGTATTTGCTTTCCCAATTCTTTTCCCCTGTTTTTAACCGGCGCTCCGATGAATATGGTGGCGATCTCGCTGGTCGAATGTGTTTTGCCCTGGAGTGTGTTTCCACTATGAGAACTGCAGTTGGAGAGGATTACCCTATCTTTTTCCGCATTGGTGCCTGGGAAGACATGGCGGATGGCATAAAGACAGAGCAAGCTGTCCAATTCGCCGCTGAATTAGAAAGGGCTGGCGTTAATGTCATCGACGTTTCGGTGGGTTATATCAGTGAGCCTGGTTCCGGAGCTAGTCCAGGTCCTGACAAGCCAATGGGCACCTTCGTTCATCTAGCTGAAGCTATCAAGAAAAAGGTAACAATACCTGTGGCGGCCGTTGGGAGGCTTAACACCCCTGACATTGCCGAGGCTATTCTAGCAGATGGCAAAGCTGACCTGGTCGCTATTGGGCGGCAATTGATTGCAGATCCCTTTTGGCCCAAGAAAGTAGCTGCTGGTCAGACCGAAGACATTGTCCCTTGTCTAAGCTGCAATGTCTGCCTGGACACAGTTTTTACCACGAGAGAACCGAAGTGTTCGGTAAATGCCTCCTTAGCTAAAGAAGAGGAATACACCCTCAGGCTTGCTGAAACGAAAAGGAAAGTCTTGGTTGTAGGTGGAGGCCCGGCGGGTATGGAGGCAGCGCGGACAGCAGCTATAAGGGGACACGAGGTTGTCTTATGGGAGAAGAAAGAAGAGCTAGGAGGACAGCTTTTGCTGGCTGCCGTTGCCCCACATAAAGAAGTAATTGGCCGATTAAATAAGTACATGGCAGTCCAACTGAAGAAAGCAGGTGTCCAGGTCTTGCTAGAGCACGAAGCAACCGCAGAGTCTGTAAAGGCGACGAAACCTGAGGTGGTCGTGCTAGCCATTGGCAGTACGCCGTTCATCCCCGACATCCCTAACATAAGAAGCGACAATGTTGTCCTTGCCTTGGATGTACTGGCGGGCCGGCAAGGGGTTGGTAATCGAGTAGTCGTTATCGGTGGAGAACTGGTAGCCTGCGAAACAGCCGATTATCTAGCCCAAAAAGGTAAAATAGTGACCATCATGAGGAGAGGACCAAGTATGGCCGCCAATTTGAATCCACTAGCCCGGGACAACCTCCTAGCTAGATTGACTAGAAATGGGGTTACTATGCTCACTAGCGTCAGATATGAAGAAATAACAGATAGGGGTTTGGTCATCACAGACAAAGAAGGGAAGAGACAGAATATCGAAGCAGATACTGTAGTGCTTGCCACCGGGGCCATTCAGAATACTGAACTTGCTACACAACTGGAAGACCAGGATATCACCCTACACCTTATTGGAGATTGTGTCACGCCTGGCAAAATAATAGATGCTATTAGAGATGGCGCTAGGGTGGGGCGGGAAATATAGCTTCAGTTTTTTGCGTAATTATTAAAGCTTTCCCTAGCAATATGCTCAGTAGATGTTAGCTCCTTGATATGTTACTCTGGATTGTGAGACAAAGACATTCTAGCCTTAGAGAGGGTGCATAGAAAGCTGCGAATATAGATGAAGATAGATTTGCACATCCATACTAAGACCGGCTCGGATGGCAATCTCCCCATTGAAGAGGTTTTCCAAGAAGCCAAGAAAAGGAACATCGATTTAATCTCGATAACCGACCACGATTCTATTGACTGCCAGGAAAGGGCTATCGCATTGGCGAGGAAGCACAGTATGTCTTACATCACAGGGGTGGAATTAAACGTGACTTTCCGTTATCCGGAAGGCAATAAGGATGTTTCCTTGGATTTTCTGGGATATAGGTATGACATCGGCAATCAAGAGCTACAGAGTAAGCTTCAATTGATAAAAGAACATAGGGAAAAGAGGGCGCGTCAAATTTTAGGAAACCTGAACGTTGAGTTCGATAAAGAGGGTATGGCAAGATTTACCGAGGCAGACCTTAGGAAAATAGAGGATAGTGTAGACGGCGTGTTCGGGCGACCCCATATAGCGAACTACCTAGTGGAAAAGGGGATTGTCAAGGATAAGCAAGAGGCCTTCGATAAGTATCTGGTCAAATGCGATGCCCCCAAATATCCCCTTTCTTTGGCTGAAGCCTCACAGTTGGTCAGGAACGCCGGGGGCATACTGGTCCATGCCCACCCCAATGACCCCAATGGCACATCTCTGGTAAGCATAACGCGTGATTTGGACGAACAAACGAAGGTTATAGAAAAATATATGCTACAATACATCGATGGTGTCGAGTGCTGGCATACGAGGCATGACGAGAAAACCACGGCACACTATATTGAGTTTGCCAGAAAGCACAATATGTTTATGACCGGCGGCAGCGATTGTCATCAAAAACCACTCCTCATGGGTACATTGGATATACCTGATTGGGTTGCTGAGCAGTTCCGCTAATGCCATTTTCACGGAGATAAAAAGATGAAGAACTATGACATTAAAGACCCCTCCCTGGCCCCAGAGGGCAAGCTTCGCATTAATTGGGCTGGCAAGGAAATGCCAGTGGTCAAACTGATAAAGGAAAGATTTGGCAGGAAAAAGCCCCTGGCTGGAGTGCGTATTTCTGCTTGCCTTCATATCACTACGGAAACAGCCAATTTAGCTCTGGCTCTAAAAGAAGGTGGTGCTGAAGTAGTATTATGCGCCTCCAATCCTTTAAGCACCCAGGACGATGTAGCTGCTGCCCTGGTGGACTATGGCATCCCTGTCAACGCCATAAAGGGAGAGAATAACAAGACTTACTACAAACATATCATCACCGCCCTGGAACATAAGCCACAGATTACCATGGATGATGGCGCGGACCTGGTTTCCACCCTTCACAAGGATTACGTCAAACTGGCTGCCAATGTCATTGGCGGCACTGAGGAAACGACTACAGGGGTCATTAGGCTAAGGAATATGGCCAGGGCCGGTAAACTGATTTACCCCATTATTGCCGTAAACGATGCTCAAACCAAACACTTCTTTGACAACCGGTATGGAACGGGTCAGAGCACAATTGATGGCATCACCAGGGCTACCAATATACTCTGGGCAGGGAGGAAAGTGGTTGTTTGTGGCTATGGCTGGTGTGGCAAAGGGCTAGCCAAGCGGGCTCAAGGGGGGGGGGCGCAGGTTATCATCACCGAGGTCCAGCCTATCCCGGCTCTGGAAGCTGCCATGGATGGCTATCAGGTCATGCCTTTGCTTAAGGCTTGTGAGATCGGGGAGGTCTTCATCACCACCACGGGCGATATGAATGTCATTGATAAGGCACACATTTCCCAGATGAAGGATGGGGCTATTCTGGCTAATAGCGGCCACTTCAACGTAGAAATAAATATCCCGGCTTTGGAAAGCCTGGCCAAATCGAGGAAACGAATACGTTCTTCCGTTGATGAATACACTTTAGGCGATGGACGGCGTATCTATCTGTTAGGCGAGGGCAGGCTAATCAATCTAGCTGCCGCCGAGGGACACCCGGCTAGCGTTATGGACATGAGCTTTGCCAACCAGGCTCTATGTCTGGAGTATCTTACCAAGGTGAAAGGAAAGCTTGAGCCCGCGGTTTATGCTGTGCCTGAGGAAATTGACCAAGAGGTAGGTAAACTAAAGCTCGCCTCCATGAATATCACCATTGATTCCTTGACCAAGGAGCAGAAAAAATACCTCGAAAGCTGGGAATTGGGAACATAAAAAGGAGTAAAAATGCCGAACAGCTTTAATCAATCGGATTCTTATTTAGCCACTGCGGAGTGCGTCACCGAGGGGCATCCTGATAAGCTATGCGACCAGATTTCAGACGCTATCCTTGATGCCATGCTGGCACAGGACTCCTTCGCCAGAGTGGCCTGCGAAGTGTCTGTGGCCATGGGCATGGTGATAGTTCTGGGTGAGGTTACCTGCAAGGGCTATGTAGAGATCCCCGACGTTGTCCGCCAAGTAATCAAAGAGGCGGGCTACACCAAACCCGAATATGGTTTTGATTATCGGACCTGCGGAGTCATGGTTTCCCTTAAGGAACAGTCAAGCGACATTGCTGCCGGGGTGGGTCAATCTTTAGAAACAAGAACAGGAGAGGCAACTGACGATGTTTTAGACAAGACTGGTGCCGGTGACCAGGGAATGATGATTGGCTTTGCCTGTAGAGAGACTCCTGAGCTTATGCCTTTGCCTGTTGCACTGGCGCACAAGCTGTGCCGGAGCTTGGCTCAGGTAAGAAAAGATGGGGACGTGCCTTATCTGAGGCCCGATGGCAAGTCTCAGGTAACCATAGAGTATAGTCATGGTATGCCTAAGAGGGTGGTCTGTGTTGTTCTGGGCGCTCATCACGACCCGGGGGTGGAACGTAAAATCATCGAGCACGACCTTATAGAACAGGTGATTAAGAAGGTTATTCCCGCCAAATTGCTGGATAACGAGACTGAATACTACATTAACAGCGCCGGCCAGTTTGTCATTGGCGGGCCGGTGAGCGACACTGGTTTTACCGGGCGCAAAATCATCGCTGATACTTATGGCAGTGCCTGCGGACATGGTGGGGGCTCTTTTTCAGGCAAAGATCCCACCAAGGTAGACCGCTCCGCCGCTTATATGGCCAGATATGTCGCCAAGAATATTGTAGCTGCCGGACTTGCTGATTACCTCGAGCTTCAGGTTGCCTACACTATCGGAAAGGCTCGCCCTCTATCATTGTCCATTGAGACCTCCAGTACTGGAAAAGTCCCTGATGAAATCATATCAAATCTCGTCAATAAGCATTTCGACTTCCGTCCTGAGGCTATCATAAGGACTTTGGACCTGCGCCGCCCCATCTACCGCCAAACTGCTACTTATGGGCACTTTGGCAGGGAAGAGCTCAAGCTTCCCTGGGAGAGAACAGATAAGGCTGAAATTCTAAAAAAAGAAGCAGGCTTGTAAAAGCGCAAAACCCAAAACCAAGCAAGAGTCCTCTGGGCACTATGTCCTGACTTAACAGTTCGCCATTTTGTTAACTTAATATTGTGAGACACTACCATGGTCCGCACGGTCTTGATATTCAGGATGGACTACATGAGGATGGCATATTTATTTCCATTGGGGTCAAGAGTTCAAAATCATGAGAGCTATTCCATCTGGCAGCACTCTACTTATTATGTCGCCGCCTTGCTTTTGATTTTGAGAGAAATTGTCACTGGCTTTTTCACATACTCCACCCCTTTTCACCAAAATCACGGCTGGGCACCTTTGCACATTGGGTTTGCGAAACGTCAGAATTGTGGTTGACATCATTGTGCCAACGGTATAGCATTCAAACTAAAGTACAAAGAAGATATTTGGACAGATTTAGCTATATAGGAGGTGGTTATCTATGTCAGATGCTATTCTAATCAAAGAAGGCTATATATATGGGAAATGGCGTAAGGCTATTAATGCAGCTGCCCATATGGCTAGTTCCATTCATGACGATGCGGTGGGTAAAAAGGTTGGCATGAGAGGCGGAGTAGTAGCTGGCACCATGCATCTTGATCTTTTCCCGCCGGTACTTGTAGAAACATTCGGGCAGCGATGGTTTGAGCAAGGCACAATCAGCCTATATTTCACCTATGCGTTATTGCACGGTGAGGAACTGAGGGTAGTTATGCAGGCACGGCCGAAGGATGACAAAGATGCTCAGGCAGAGACACGGCTTGAATCGCAGGACGGGCGCATTGTGGCAAGGGGTACAGTGTCGGTGGGCAGTCCTAATGAAAAGCCATACTTGCAGACTCTGGAACTACAAAGCAGTCCGCGGGAGGAGTTACGTATTCTTAAGGAACTTGAGGTCGGTTGGGAGACACCGCTGAAGGATGTCTCAGAGACCAAGGGCGCGTTGGAAAAATCACTAGAAAACTGTGAAGACTTGTCGGATTGGTATTCGGGTAAGTCTCCCTGGGGGCCAGCTATCCTGCCACCCAGCCATACGGCTCGTCTGATGCAGGTAAGCGTACCCTTTGAAGCCAAAGGGGTTGCATTCTATGGCGCTAACGAGCTACGCTATCTTGGCGGTCCTGTCAAGGTTGATGTACCCTACCAGACCAAGAGCAAGATTATTGCCGTAGGTGTTACCAGCAAAACCGAGTACTATTGGTTTGAGTCCGAATTGTACGAAAAGGCAAGTAACAAGTTAGTTGCTGCGATGCGGCATATGACACGGTATATGAAAGCCGGCTCGCCGCTTTATCCTGAGGTGCCTGCAGGCCAATAGCAACCGTTGACGGTGAAGAGCTTTATGCTGATGCACTTCCTGAAGGACACAAATCTTTGAAGTGAATCCTGTACTACTACATTAAGGATTGCCGCCAGTTCAACCAGCAGTAGATGTAGCCAGCGCAAATTCCAGGGACACCATGCCAATCAAGCCTACTACAAATCAGGTATTATGTCCCCAGAATACCACAGGAAAAGATCTAATCCTCGGAAGGGGATTGCACAGTACTAACTTTTGTTACATAGAAGCCTAGGGCTTCAAATAGGGACATCTTTACTTAGCGATTAAGCAACCAATAAGTATAAAGGAATGTGTGTGTACAGAGTGTGCTTTGGCAGCCAGTCCTTTGGATTTGTGCCCGCTTATCGGACTCCGCATCTCCCTCTTTTGATGCCATATGACGCACGCCTCCTACTGCCGAGCTCACGAAATAGCTTGTAGTGTAGCTTGTGCCAGAAAGTTGCTTATTTCGCCGACGGTCCGTACATTTTTTGGAATCTTTCCAGCATCTTCCGTGGCGTTACAGTAGCTCTTACATATTTAGGCAAATCTTTCTCTATTCCGAATAGATATTTGGCGATACTTTTCAGTCCCTCAATGTCATATCTTGCCATCATTGTGATGGTTTCCATCTGTGGAGAACCACCCCCATGCAATCCAGCCACTTGCGTCACGCCAGCCAGCTCTGAAACTATTAGGTTTTCTATCCCTCGAAAACACTTGTGTTGGTTCTCTGCGGTTATCTCGGGATTCCTCATCAGGTACTTGTTCGCCAATTCTCCGGTTTCCTTGGAGAAGAAGTCCTCCTCAAAAGGCAGAGTGGCACATAAGCCCCCGGCAAGGTCGGCTACAATCTTATATTCATTATAAATCTCTTCACCCGCAAGCCTTCTGCCAGCGTTAGTCAGAACCTCGTCTGGTATATAAGTCCCAGATGCCGACTTCTCGGCACGATAGGCACTAACTTGACCAGCGGCAAAGACAAGCTCTGCTACGCCAACCATGTGTGATATCTTCTCCCTTACATGGTCTTCTTTCGCGATTCCATTGTATTCTGCTACAAGGGCAGCCGCACTGGCTAATACCTCGGACGTAGAAGGCTTGCATCCAGTGTACGAGTGTCTGTGATAATGGGCAAAAAGTAAGGCAAGGAAACCAGCAAAAGGCGTTTGTCTGGGGTCACCCTTACCATCAAGGAAGACCCTTTCCCGAGGTACAAAGACATCGTCGAAGATAGTGTACGACTCGGCATCGCCTATCTCTGCAATGGGGGCCTGCAGATGTTTCCGTTTATGATTATATGCTGGCCTGACCAGCATCTTCACGCCATCCCAATCAGCTGGCACAGCAAACGCGACTGCATACTCACTATCTTTATCGGTCATGAATCGGGTAGGGATGGCTATTATTTCATCACTTACCGGAGCAGTGGTGTTATCAATTTTGGCCCCCCTTACCACGATTCCGTCGGGCCGACTTTCCACTATTCTCAGATAAAGGTCTGGGTCTACTTGCTCATGAGGTCTTTTCACCCTGTTACCTTTCACATCGGTCTGGGCACAGTTGGCTGTGATATCGTTATCCTGCCAATACTTGAGGTATTCTATGAAATTTTTATTGGTATCTGTACCCAGCGCCTGATCCATCTCATAAGTGACAACGGAGAGGGCGTTCATGGCGTCTATCCCCATGCATCTCATAATGCAGCCCCCCACCCTATGGCATATAAGCCTTGTCATCTGCTGTTTATTTAGGAGGTCATCTACACTATGATGAATATGGGTGAATCTATTTATCTTATCTCCTGTTAGATGAGATGTCGCAGTGGCTAAGCCATCCCACTCGGGGTCGTTAGCCCGGTCGTATGTCTCTTTTATAACGCGTAATTGCCCTGCAAGCCTTTCATCCGCCCTATCACACTTATTACCACCTATATAAAGGTTTCTCTTCATCTTTTTCAATCGGCTTAAATATTCGTCGTAAGTTTTTATTCCCATGACTGTTCCTCCTTGTTTTGGTTTACTATAGCTTAAAGCAACTCAGATTTCAAAATCTCGTTTATGTAGGACAGCCGACGTAAAAGCAGTTGAAGCAAATGTGGACTATTATTTGCATTCAGGATTTCTTGTCTTCTCGGTCATAACACAACATCGTTTCGTGTTCCTTGGATGCCACAAGGCAGTGGAGAGGGAATGGTAACTCACTGCTGCGCCTCTTGCACTGACGGTGTCTAGTTGCTAAAATCCAAGACTGAAGAGGTAAGTGGCAATTCGGAAAGCCAGGGCAAAAGTCCTTCTTTCCGTCCAGTAAATCCAACCGCTGCTTAGTATTGAACAGTTTAGCTTAATGAGTTCGCTCTGGTTTCCAGATGCTCTAATAATTGGTAGGCAGGGTAATGAGCTTGGTTCTATTCTCGGGGTCCTGTTCATGAGGGTATGACTGATTTGGCGCCAGTACTAGCGAATATAATACCAGGTGCAATTCCAAATGGTAATCGGAGCAGAATTATTAAATCTCATCGAAAAGGAGCAGGCTAATGGGAAAAATTGATGAAAATGTATTAAACAAGGCATTCGAAAGTGGCAAACGGCACGAGATGAAAAGTACCGGCTGCTCGCAATCCACAATTGCCGGAATTTTCGAGGCACTTGGGATTGAAAACGATGATGTTTTCAAAGCCGCCACCGGGCTGGCTGATGGAATAGGGTTAACAGGAGATGGGCATTGCGGAGCGCTTTCCGGTGGTGTCATGGCAATAAGCTATCTCTTCGGCAGAGAGGGTAAAGACTTCGGCGATATGATGAAGCAGGTACCTGCCCTCACACTGTCGAAGAAACTGCATGACCGGTTTATTGAAAAATATGGCACCTGCCGGTGTGCTGACATCCAGACCAAGTTTGTTGGCAGATTCTTCAATCTCTACGACCCGAAGGAGATGGAAGCGGCTAATAAGGCAGGCATGGCGGACAAATGTTCAACGCTTGTCGGAGAAGTCGCCAGAATGGCGACCAAAATCATCTTGGAGAAAAGGGAATCGCTAAAGGGAAAAACTGACCAAGCCTGACGAATGTGCACTCTTATACAACTGAACTCTTCTCAGAAATATTCAACTCAATATACCCAACGGAAAGTCATAAAATCATTTTGTTTAGTTCCTCGTCTTGCATTGACCGAGACAAGCGACTATACAAAACAGTGGAGTGTGACTCCGGTTATCAGCTGAGACTACTTGTAGCCCGCAGCAACTAGCTGCCGGGCGGTGTGGTCATAGGGATTACCTTCCAGGTCTCCGTATACGCCGACCCGGTTGAAACCACAATCGCGCAGGAGAGCGGCTATCTCTGACCCCGCGTATAGCCGATGGGATAGTCTATTCTCGATACGCTCATTCCCTTTTAGCATTATCCATCGATTTTCCATCCAGCTCCAGTTCTGACTTACTTTCCGCTCATATAAGACTATCACCCCATCGTCCTTATACTCATTCCAGTCTTTTTCCTTGAATATCTTGGCCAGCGTTTCCTTGCCGTGCATTTGGATGATGAATCTTCCACCGGTCTTCAGTGACTCGAAAACATTTTTGACAACACGCTTGTCTTCCTGAGGGTCTTCAAAATAACTGAAAGAAGTCAACATGCTTATCGCAATATCAAAAGCGCCTGGTCGTGAGAAACGACGCATGTCTCCTTGGACAAACTCAATGTCTAGCCTTTCTTCTTTTGCCTGTTCCCTTGCCTTGCCCAGGTATCCTCTGGTCCGATCGACACCAGTCACCTGATACCCCCGGCGAGCTAGTTCAAGTGAATGTCGCCCGACGCCGCAGCAGAGGTCCAGAATACTCGATCCCGGTTGAATATTCAGCAGTTTGATGATCTTGGTAACTTCTTCGACGGCGTCAGCTATTCTCTGGGGAGTGAACATCACAGGCCCCCACGTCTCCCAGAAAGAGTCATCTTCATGCCAGGGTCTTGTTGTTCCCATTTCACTCCTCCTCAAAGAATAATAGACTCAACTTACTTCTTATCGATTATCGCCACGTATATTGAGCTATCAGAGTCAATAAACATAATAATTGCTCCTCGATGGGAATAGCAAGCGGAAGCTGACCCAACACACTCCAAACCTCAAGCCTACGACTTTACAGCAGCGCCATGCTCGAACTATTATTATTGATTACTTAAATACTCTTTTAGGGAATGATGAGACTCAGGCCACTATGTCTCGACGATAATGCCCTGTGGAAGCAGCGCTACCGGGCTCCCACAATTGCCGCGGCGCAACTGGCACGCTCGAACCCCCTGCGGGGACTCATCACCAGCACCGAGACCGGTGAGTATCAGCTATACGCCTGGAATGTGCACAGTGGGGAACTGCAACAGCTAACACACCGCCCCGAGGGCACTATACTCGGTATTATTTCTCCGAATGGTCGCTATGTGTACTATTTGCAGGATGAGGGTGGCAATGAAATAGGGCATTTTGTGCGCGTGCCGTGGGAAGGTGGCGAGGCGGAGGACATCACTCCAGCAATAGCACCGTACTCAGCGTTCGGTTTGAGCATTAGTCGCTCGGGCAACATGATTGGCAGCACCCTTTCTGACGACAGCGGTTTTCACGCTGTTCTTTTGCCAGTGGGACGCAGAGACGCTATCGGTGCGCCCCGAGAGTTACATCGCAGTACCAAGATGATTTTCGGACCGTCCCTTTCTTACGGTGGTGAGATTGGCATCATTACTTCTACAGAGCGTACCACGTTCCAACACAACGGTCTGGTAGCTTTTGAAACAGCTAGCGGTAAAAGAATTGGGGAACTATGGGAAGAAGGCTCCAGCTTGATGGCATTCGGGTTCTCACCGCTCCCCGGTGATTTCCGATTGTTGGCAACTTCAACCCTGACAGGTTATAACCGTCCTTTCATCTGGAATCCGGTGAGCGGTGAACGAGCAGAACTCGGCTTACTGGACCTCAACGGAGATGTCTGGCCAATGGAATGGTCTACCGATGGTAAACGTATTCTTTTGAGGCAATCACAGTTAGCTGTCCAGCGCCTTGCTGTTTATGACATAATGACCAGCAAGGTAACACGTCTGAACCATCCGGATGGCTTCTACGGTATGGGAATATTCTTCTTCTCGGCCGCAGCCTTCCCCAACAGCGAACTACTGGCCGTGTGGCAGGACTCGACGCACTCTCCACAACTTATCGCCCTGGACAGCCAGACAGGAAAAAGAATACGCACCGTACTGCCGGCAGGTGATGTGCCACCGGGGCACCCCTGGAAGCAGGTGACCTTCAAATCTTCAGATGGCGAAACGATACAAGGATGGCTGGCTCTACCAGAGGGAAGCGGCCCTTTCCCAACCATTCTGCACGTGCATGGTGGTCCGGAAACGCAGACCGTTGAGTACTTTATGCCCGACAGCCAGGCATGGGTGGACCACGGCTTTGCCTGGCTTGCCATCAACTATCGGGGGTCAACAGGTTTTGGTCGTGCTTTTCGAGAGAAAATATGGGGCGATCTTGGACATTGGGAACTCGAAGAT
>Ga0209636_10001620_pt1 | contig 22806 bp, 20 predicted proteins | sample DeeMarSWOR152_54_FD_187464 | JGI IMG/M metagenome (GOLD analysis project Ga0209636, IMG submission 187464) | Marine sediment microbial communities from White Oak River estuary, North Carolina - WOR-1-52-54 (SPAdes) (version 2) | ecosystem: Environmental > Aquatic > Marine > Intertidal zone >...
CGAGCTTTTGTGATCTTTCTTTAGTCAGTCTATCTTATATATCGGAGTCGCATAATCGTCGTATCAGGGAACGTGCATATGCCATGACTTCGGGTATCGACGCGGTAGATATGAAGATTTTGGAGATGCTGCAAGACAATGCGAGAACCGCGTTTAGAAAGATCGCGGAGGAGGCAGGAGTAAGCGAAGCGACAATTTTCATAAGAGTCAGAAAACTCTTAGAGAAAGGGGTGATAAGAAGGTTTACGGCGCTTGTCTCGCCGGAACTCTTGGGTATGGGCCTCACAGCGTTTGTCCTTGTAAATGCCGATCCGAAACGGCTCCAGACAGTTCTCGACGCGCTGAGCAGCATGGACGATGTGTATGAAGTCCACGATGTTACTGGAACCTATTACATCATAGCGAAGATTCGCACAGGGAACCGCGAGAAACTCGCGAAGATCATAGACCAGATAGGCCTGATAGAAGGCGTCTCAAGCACTGAAACGGCCATCGTGCTTAGGAGCATAAAAGAAGAGACCCGGATAAGGACTTAAGAGGGCGATCCTGGAACCTCTAGCACCTTTGCTGTTTCCAGTCTGTAAGAGGATCGGGAAGAGTCAAGTCAAAGCTATCAAGACGGACTCCTATGGTGTGCAGGTTAGATCGGACACAAGTACGCTTGGGGTCTTGCCGGTCGTTGAGAGTCTAAGATCTGAACCGATTCTCATGATTTTCATCAGGGCTTCGTATGCGTTTCCAGCGATTGTCACGGGGTCTAGTGGGTGAGCTATAGCTCCATCCCTGATGTAGAAGGGGTTTGTAGCTACAACGCTGAAGTCTCCTGAAATGTAGTTTGAGTGCTCCACTCCCAGAAGCGAGTATCTCACAAGCAATCCCTCATCAACCTCTGTTACCATCTCTTCTAGTGACTTGCTCCCCGGTTCTACGAGGTAGTTCACCGGAGATATTGCCGGGGTCTGGAGGTATGCCTCTCCACGCCTCACGGCGTTTCCCGTGCTTGCCTTTTGCTCAAAATGAGCGGTATAGCTATCGTACAAGTAGCTCTTCAGGACGCCACTCTCTATCACGGGTTTCACAGTTGTCGGGATTCCTTCTGCATCATACTTCATTGTGCTCAAGCCGTCTTCCATCCAAGAGTCATCTATTATGGTAAGATTCTTCCAAGCAACCTTCTCGCCCAGCTTGCCGATTAGAGCGCTTCGTCCTTCTTGGACAGACATCGCGGAGACGCCGTACGATAGAAGAGATAGAAACATTGGAGAAGTGTAATTGTCGAATATGACCGGAAGCTTCTCAGGCTTCTGGAGCTTCTCAGCGCCAAGCGATTCTATTGCTCTCTTCGCCGCAATATCTCCCACACCTTCAAAGCCGATCAGCTGTCTGCTCGATATCGACTCTAGACCCGTCCTTTCTTCACCGTTCTCCATAGCTTTGCAGTAGATTCCGCCGTCAATCCCCGTCCCTGAGTCTCCCGCATTGATTCCGCGACTGTTGGCGACAGCAAACTGGACGATGATCAGTTCTGTGTCCCCGCTAACATATACTACTCTTTCGTCGACTTTCCCTGCTTCCTCAACTATCCTTTGAGCCTTCTCCATCATATCGCTAGATGTCACGTCCAGCATCCGCTCGTCGAAGAAGCCACTCTTGCTGGGCCTCTTCACAGGATCAGGAAGGCGGAGGAATTTCGGGTCCTTCGGCCTGATGCGCGCAACTTGGACGGCCCTTTCAGCTGCTGTATACACTCTCTCTTCTTCTATGCTGCTTACGGCGGCAAAGCCGACCTTTTTGCCGATTACTGCTCGTATCCCAACACCGGCAGTCTCCCCTTCCCTCGCCTTGACCAGACCGCCTTGAATGTCAGTGCTTAAGCTTTTAGTCCAAGAGATGTAGGCCTCAGACTCCTCTGCGCCTTGGCTCTTAGCTTTCTTGACGGCGCTTTCGGCGAGAGAGATCAGGTCATCAAGATTTGGCATAGCCATCCGCACCACCTCCTAGTCCTGCTCCCCGCCAAAGGTGGCCTGTTCCAGGAGCACGTGTGGTCCGCCCAGTCCTACGGCGAGGGGAGACTGTCCTCCTTTGCCGCAACCCCCGAAGTAGCCCGAATGTATCTTCAGGTCGTTGCATCTTCCCAGGATATTCTTCAGGAGATCCATTATGTGACCTCTAATCGCGACGTCCCTGAAAGCATATTTCGGTTCTCCACCCTCTACCCAGTATCCGCGAACGGCCTTGAACATGAAGGTTCCGTCCAGACTCACTTGGCCGCCAGCAGTGCTGCAGGCATATATCCCTTCATCCAGAAGCTCCATCCCTTCTTCCACAGTTAGATCGCCCTTGGCAAAGTACGTGTTCCTCATTCTGCATATTGGTTCAAAACGGTAGTCAACCGCCCTGCCATTCCCGGTGGGCTCGACGCGAACCGCTCCGGCGGTTCCTCTCTGATGCAAGTAGCCTTTAAGAACCCCTTTGTCCAAAAGGACTACTGGTCTGGCTTTGACTCCCTCGTCATCGTAAGGCAACGTGAACCCTGGGTATTTCGGAAGGTCAGAGATTCCTTCATCAATGATGGTTGCGCAGTCGCTCCCAAGTTTCTGGTCCAGCTTTCCGCCAAGGGGACTGCCGCCGGTCATGACGAAGTCGTACTCCGACAAATGACCAAAGGATTCGTGGGCCATGACTCCTGCGAGTTGGCTGTCAATCAGGGCTCTGAACTTGCCAGCGGGCGGCTTCTTCCCTGTCAGTTTTTCGGTAGCCCACCTTCCCGCGTTCTGGCCTTGCGTCTCAGGTGAGTGTTCCCCCTCGAAAGCTTCGAGGCCGAGAGTCCCACCATGTGAGTCGTAGGCGTCTACCAGTACATCTCCCCTTTTTGATACCACGGCAGCACCAATGCTTACAAGTAGAACTTCGCGGCGTATGTCCGCTCCTTCCGAGTTAATGAAGTATTTCGTTCCGCTTGCTTCACCATAGCTCGCTCGGGTTGTAGCTACATCAACCCCAGCATCTTTGGCGGCCTCCTCTCCGCGAAGAAGCATATCCTTTTTCTCTTCAAACTCAACATTAGCCGGATGCCTCCTCACATCTATCGAGTATCTGGTCTTAACTGGTTCGTATTCAGCTGGCTCCAACTTCAGCTTCGCATAGCCGCTAGCGACCTTGGCTGACTTCACGGAGTTGCGGACAACGTCCTTTACAGATTCTTCTGAAAGTCTCGTTGTGAAGGAGTATCCTGTTGCGCCTTTGACGTAAGCCCTGACACCGACGCCGACCAGTCTGAAGACTCGCGTGTCTTTCACGACCATTTTCTCCGAGGAGACTGTGACGTGACCAATGTCGTCTCCTCTTACCTCGAGCAGATCAGCGTTGAGGTCTTCCCCAAATCTCAACGCTCGTTCCATGAGCTCATGTACTGGTAAAGCCAATCTAGCAACCTCTTCAGAACGGAGTATCTAGGCGAAACCAATATAACGATTTTGCATAGCCTGTTTCCAGAAAAACAATTGTGCCTCTCAGGAGTAGAGAGCTTTATCTCTTGCTTGACAGTAAGGTCTTGCCGGGAATGGACAATTGGGAAAAGCAGAAGACGACCAGCTGACTCGAAGAAGTCGAAGTCTTGGAATCTTGATTATCACTGGCACACCCGGGGTTGGCAAGTCATCCGCCTCCAAGCTACTAGCATCCAGAATCGGCGCTAGGTCGGTCTCTCTAGGAGACCTTGTTGAGAGAGAAAAGCTACATACCGGAGTAGACGAGAAAAGGGACACTCTTGTGGCTGATATGCAAAAGGTCAAGGAGAGAGTAGAAAATATGATTGCGGAGTCCGCCGGAGACATAGTGATCGAGGGCCACTACGCCGTGGATGTAGTCTCGCCGGAAGAAGTGCGCTTTGTCTTTATTCTGAGGCGTGATCCTGAAGAGTTGGAACGCGTCTTGAGGGAACGACTTTACAGAGAAGAGAAGGTGCGGGAGAATCTTGCCGCAGAGATTCTGGACGTGTGTCTGTCCGACGCGGTTGCTAGATGCGGAGCCCATAACGTCTGCGAGGTTGACGTTACTGGAAGGAAAGTCGAGGATGTCGTAGAGGAGATTGTCCAGATCCTCGACGGCAGGAAAGTGTGCAGAGTCGGACTAGTCGACTGGCTTGGGAGGTTGGAGTCTGAAGGAAAGCTAGATGAGTATTTGAAGGGATTCTAGGTCATCTTAGACTTCGTATCATCTCTGATCTTGTGACTAACATTATCCCCCTGCGATTGGCGTATGCTCTGGCGTGTTCGCTGAACTTGTCTGCAACCAAGATCGGGGTCGAGAAACGGGCAGCCTCAGATGCCTTGTCTAGACTTATGACGATGTTGACGCCAACCGTTCTGTTCCAGTCCTTAACCCTCACGGGATAAGCTTTCTTTCGTCTACTCACAGTCAAGTCAAACTTAGAAGACCCTCGTTCCTCCCCTCGTCCTTCATCCTTCCTGATCCTATAGCCTCTCCTCCTGAAGTACTCGACCGTGAGACTCATCAAAGAAGGCCGTGTCATGGCTCGTTCACACTGAGGAATATGCATGTACAACACAAAAGTCTTATGCTCTGCATGAAACTGTAGGGTCGGTTTTTGTGCTTCTCGTTGGGAAGACTAACGTTCCTGTCGAAACGTCATTTTCAGTCCAAGCATGAACGCCGGATCTGGTCCTCTGCTTCACAAGCCAATTCCGTAGCGGCGATAGAAGGACGGTAACTGGCAACCAGCAACGAGGATAGATAGATGAAGCCCCAATGGGTAACCACAGCCAAGTTCTGCGCAGTGTTAGGAAGCATTGTTGGCAGCGCAACAGTTGACCCTTCTCCGTATTCTTGGCATTCAGTCCTCTTACTTGTTTCCATGTTCTTGCCCACGCTCGCAGTTCTGACAGGCAATTACAGAGTGTACGTGACATCAGCAGTTGCTTGCTCAGCCAGCACGCTACTAGAAGCGTGCAGAGTTATGTCGTGCCCCATCGATTATCGCCTTGTGTCTGCATCCCTCCTCTTGCTGACGGCTATTCTTTCCCTAGTCCTAGCGGTCGAGGATGTAGCGGTAAGGGTGGCGGGGGACGTTCTCAGTGAGAAGTGGTCACAATCCCAGACCATGACTGTCTACACAATTGAGTACAGAATCGTGTGTTATGGCTACGCGCTCCTAAGCGTCTCATAGATTTCCTTCTTTTCGCTTGGGATTATTTTTGGGGGTTTGTACTGTCCCATAGGAGATCCCATCTTCGCTCTTATGATTGAATACCTGAGGAATGCTCCAGGCTTCAAGTATTCAACCTTGACGACTTCTGATGGTTCCTTTACTTTGAAGTCGCCTCGGTAGTGTCCTAGACTCTGAGCGGTTTCTGGCATGGTTTTGAATGTTTCCATGAGAGAGTTGAGTATCATTTTCTCGGCCTCTCTCTCAGAATGCGGCCACGTCTTTTCCATTAGGAAGTGAAGGTGTTCCGTTGGTTCCAGAACCTTGGCAACTGCCCATTTATCAGACGTCCTTAATCCGGCCTTGTAAAGGGCTTGAACAAATAGGTTCGGAGTCGCTCTGAGCGGTTCTTTCCCGTTCACTGGAAAGATGTCGTACAGGTCAAGAATCTCCATTTTTCTGCCAGCAAAGGCGAATATAGGCATCCCATCATCCCTGAAATCCACAACCTCGAAGAAGTCTTCCATGTCATATCTAAAAAGTGTGGATCCAAAGGGAGTTACTACCAAGTCATAGATTTCTCCCTTCTTAAGCTCGTCTAGCTCCTTGATTTCGCCATCCTCAGTTTTGAATTCAAGGTAGCTGGTTCTTAAGTCGGGAACCAAATCTATTTTCCTATCCGGGTCCCCTCTCATCACGTTTCCACATTCCGTCGACCCATAGACATGTAACGGTTCAAGGTTGAACTCTTTCTTGAAGAAATCTATGTAGAGCCGCGCGTCCATGCCAGCAACAATGATCCCTTTGAGCGGCATGAAGTCTATTATGTTTCTCTTGTCCTTCCTGCTTAGCTTGTATTCAAGCAGTTTTATGCGAAGGAGTATTTTGCTTAGGCCGAACTTCATGGAACGGTAGTATTCCTGGTGAAATTCCTCTGGGTCAACCAAATATTTGCACATCATGTAGAACATGGAACCTGTACCTCCTCCCGCGACTATTTTCTCACCGCTTTTCATTGCTTTGAGCGTTAGGAGATATGTTTCCTTCATACTTCGAACGTTATCAGTAACTTCTATTGGCGGAATCAAAGTAAAATCCCTTTGGAAGGCCCATGCTCCCCATCCAGATGCGTACGGTATGGGGGCCGTCACGTTTAGGCATTTGTCTCCGATTTTTAGCTTTGTTTCCCCCCATCGATCGCTACAAGCAAGGACGACAATTGACCTTGCATTGGATATGAAGCTCTTCCAGAATGTTTCGCCACTAGCAAGCCATTTACTCTTTCCAGTCGTGCCTGTAGTCTTCATGCAAAAACAGAATGGTTCAGCCATGTATCGATTAAGCATGGAACCGATCTGAGGACTGATGCGGTCATAGTATTGTTTGAATAGCTCACCTTTCATTCTAGGATTCGTCGTTATTGTCTCTTCCATTTCATGACCAAATCTAGTGAGCATAGGATAGTCGCTGTAGGTTGTAGCGGGAACATCTCTGAAACCCTCAGGCCAGCATTGACATAAGATTTTGGCGAGATCAGTCTTCCTCCACTTATGGAAGTAACGTTCCATTCTCTCCTTGTTATAGTCCATTTGCTCTGAGAAGTCTTTCTCATCGAAACTGCAGTATCTCTCCCACAGATCATCACTCTTCATTCATTAATCACTTGAATCAAGTTGTTCTCTTTCAAAGACATGAGAATCTCTCCCAGTCGATCAGCAATACGCTTTCTGAACTTCTAAGCTTTTCTGTCGTTGTTCTACTCAAACTCAAAGAAACCTAGCATAAGCGTACCTACCATACAATGTATTGCGCGTTCATAACCGTAATAAATGATGGATTCTCAGAAAGCGATCAGAAGAGACGTAAGATGCACGAATACCAGTATTTGGTAGGCGCGACCCTCTCGGGTTCATTGTCCATTTATGTTTTAACTAGACAGCAGAAAACCTTACCTTTGAAGATCCTGATCCTTTTTGGTTTGGCTATAGCGGTCAAGGAAACCTTCTCGTTTCTATCTATGACCGCCCTCGATCAAAATGCAAGTGCTAAGTTCTTCGCAATAACGGTAATGTCCTCCCGCCTCGGTTATCCTCTTTACCTACTAACTTTTTTGAACATTCCAGAGAAACGAGACACAAAGAGTCTCATGTTGGTCATTTTTCCTGCTTTGGCTGATATGGTCTTAATCATCCACCCGGACTATCTATCCAATTTCTTGTTCCTCTCGACTGAATTTGGTTGGACCTATAGAACGGTTCAGGTCAATCTTCTACTAGCAATAGACAGTATACTCTATTTGGGATACATAGCCGCAATAATTATCGGCCTATTCACTTTGATCAGGAAAACAAGCTTTCCCCTACTGAGAAAAAAAATACGTTGCTTTCTTTGCTAGTTTCATGGTTTTCCAGGTTTTCGGAATCCTCTCAACTAACGCTCTCATCAGTCTGAACCTGTTGAGCCCCCTCTTTCAATTAGCAGGCATTTTTCACTTTCTAACATTTCTATCGATCTGGTATGCGGTGTTCCTCAAGGAAAAGAAAATTCCGTTATCCGTCATGGGAAAAGGCTTTCCGCAGGTCTACTCATCCTTTCTGACCATCTATTACAACTCCGTAGTTGGCAGCCGGCTTGGAGAAGAGGCCTTTGGGTATACAGCCTTCATAAGGAAATCAAAGATTGAAGATCACGTTTCGATAGACAGAGATAAGATGACTCTTAGAGAAACAGAAGGTTTCGACATCGAGGAGTTGGTCAACAAGAATCTGGCAATTTTCAGTAGAGGTCATGTAGGGGACGAGGTTATAGATCACTATCTACGAGTTCTAAATGCCGCTCATCAGGAGCTTGGCCCAAGATTCGATGAAATTGTGAAGACAAATCTGGATTTTCTGAAGAACTCTGACCTGATATACGGCATCTCGGGTGGGGAATATCTCCGTGAAGTAGTTGAAGACGAGAGCTTGAAGGATCTGGATGATGTTGAGGCTTGCTTGAGGATCTATAGGAGGATACTCTTGCCGGTCGCAAGCACAATTCGGGGGAATACGAGGCTCTGGGAGATGTTTTCAGAGAATCGTATTGCTGAGACAATGAAGATATCCGACTACGGCGAGGTTTCCATCAATCATCAATTGATCGATCGCCAGGCACAAGATGTCATCGACAGATTCAACCCTATCCTAAGTCGGATTTACAAGGAGATCCTTGTCGACACGCCCACAGATAGTGACGATCTACTTCGAAGCCTGAGGGTTGTCCTAACACTCAATAAAGACAAAGCCGTAGCCCTTGGCATCTATCCCACACTTCTAGGAAGCCTTGCAACCAAAATACCCAAAACTCAGATTCACAGACTGTACTCGGGCTATCTGGAGGAGCTGATCGAGGAAAAGACCAGAGAGCTTAGGAAAACACAAGAGAGTCTTCTCAAGTCACAGAGACTAGCCGTTATCGGGGAAGCAGCCGCAATGGTGGGCCACGACCTTCGCAATCCGCTTCAAGGCATTGTGAACCTGCTTTTCCTGGCGGAGAAGAAAACGACCCTGCTGTCGGCAGATCAAAATAGCATCACCATGGACTTGAGGCAAATCTTGAAGACTATAGGCGAGCAAGTAGGATACATGAACAAAATCGTGTCCGACCTACAAGACTACGCGAGGCCTATCACAGCGAAACTTGCTGACACAAGTATGCCTCAGTTGCTCGACGAGATCCTCTCAGGAATAATAGTCCCGGAGAACGTTCGAGTTTCCATAGATATCGAAGAGGGTCTTCCAACGCTCCTGCTTGACCCCCTACTCATCAAGCGAGTCTTCACCAACCTAATCACAAATGCCATACAAGCCATGCCTGAAGGAGGACAGTTGACGATAGAAGTGTCGAGGCTAGAAGAAATGCTGGTAATACGTTTTAAGGACACTGGCGTTGGCATATCCGAAGACAATCTTGACAATCTTTTTCAGCCGTTGTTTACGACGAAAGCCAAAGGGCAAGGATTAGGGTTAGCAGTCTGCAAAAGACTCGTCGAGGCCATCCACGGCGACATCACCGTTGAAAGCGAATCGGGAAGGGGTTCTACCTTCATAGTTAGGATACCATACAGACCGAAGCCTCTTGACAAGACTGTCCAGCATCAATACGTGCTCGTCATCAAAGAATAAGACCAGATCGATAGACAAGTATATCAATCGATATCGATCGATTTCTACAATATAGTTCTTATCTCAGCTCCTAATCACAACGAGCTTCGATCTATCGACCAACACAAGGCCCAACCTTCAGAATCGATCCAATGAACCTAGATCTGTGATTCATAAGTCCCTTAGGCGTCACCGTTTCAGAAGAATGAAACGGTTGTTCCACAGTGTCCCTTAAAGAGGACCGATTACACCTAACTATTGGTGTTCGGGCGTGCAAAAGAAGGAAAAGAAGCATCGATCGATAGATCGCACAGACGAAGACCTTGAAAGTGTGATTAGAAACGCCGTCGCATGTTTCGGGACCCTTGGAGACAGGCTTAGAAGCAGCTCAACGCGATTCAGCAGATAGTCTCTCAGGATACCCTCTCCCCAAAAATCACAGACTGCTTAACTGCCTTCTTTCTCTACCGTCCCTGAGAACTGATGATGTCGTGTGAGATGGTGTTTCCGGACAGGAAATGCTGGGACTGTGGGAACGGGGTTGTGCAGGCTGTGTTCTTCAGGATGGAGAAGAATAAGATCACGATACAGGCTTACTGGAAGAATTGTCTGGTCTGTCAAGCCGTTCTGCCCGTGCCGACCGAGGACGAAATCAGAGAATCTCCCTACTCATGAGGAACTTGATTTGATCGGCATAAACGTGGCATTTTCTCGATAACCATCAGTCGATCGACGATTCTGCTCATCACCCATTCAGCCGCGTACATCTGAAGCATTCGATATGTCACGCAGTGGTTACCAGAACTACTTTGAAATCCTTGTAGTGTTCTCTATGCTTCGCGAAGTCGCTTCTGAAGCATTCATATATATCTCCAAGCTGAACTCATCCCTTGACATGGTTCTTGTTCCGTTTAGTCTCAACTAGATAATAGAGTCCATCTTTCCCCTATCGATCGATCAACGACTACGCAAACATAAGCTACAATGATGGTAATGGTTGGACCACAATTCAAGACTCTGTTCACGCTGATCGTCTGGGTTGGATGAAAAAGTCTTTTTATCCGTTGCTCCCCTTCTGCGGGGCGCCTCCGCCATCCATGAAGCTTCTGTCCAATACGTGTTTGATTCCCAACCATTGAACGATTAAGTAGCCGAGCAGAATCTGGAACCAGAAGGTCACTACTCTGATCAACGACGTAGCCGTGCCGCTCATTTCCTTAGGAAAACCAAACAATCCGAAAAGGATGGCCATTACTATCTCCACAGGGCCGACGGGAAGACCGATTGGGATCGTTTGCACGGCCAGGGTTATCGAGAAGACGATCACTGTCTGGAAGACATACTGGGTGACCTTCGTGAAGCCTAACGCGTAGAATACTAGGAAGTATATGAGCAGGTGGAAGAGCCATGAGATGTAGCTGTATACCACCGGTTTTATCAGGTGTCTTCGTTTCTGCCCGAACTCTCTGACCCCCCGGTAAAAAGCTGACAAGTAACGTTTGGCTTTCTCTTCTGTATCAGCCAACTTCTGGGGGTCTTTGATTGCGATTCCAGCAAATCTGATCAGCGCATTGACAAGCTTCCCCGCCGCTGCCTCCTTCAGCGATATGTACATGAGGATCACTATCGTAACTGCCGTGCCTATAGTCACTACAGCTAAAGGGTAAAGGACGGCCGGCTCGACCCTGTACTCAAGTAGCAGGTAAAGTGAGCTGATTGTTAGCCCGGTAAGGGTCGTGAAGATAGATATTATGCGGTGGACCACAAGAGACGCGGCCATCTTCCCGACGTTGCCCCTGAGGTCGTTGTGTGCCAAGTAAGCCCTGGTGATCTCGCCACTTACTGTCTCCAAAGGAAGCACCAGATCCACGAAGTTCGCGACCCAGCAATAGAGAAATGATTTCTTGAGACCTATGCCTATTGACAGAACCTCTAGCAGATCATGCCAAACCATGGCGTAGAAGAGAACGCTAAGCACTATCGCCGCGACTGTAAGAGAATAGTATAGTGAGTATTTGACAGGATCGACTTGCTTGATGATCTCTGCAATCTCGCTGAACCCGACGAAGAAGTACAAGTAGAGTATAAACACAAGGAGGCCCGCGATCATGAAGATGACAGACTGCTTTACCGAAAGGCGAGGTCCAGCTAACTTCAATTTTCACTCAGCAAGATAGAGTCTGGCTGCCAATTTATGCTTTCTACAACGATCCGAACGGTAAGACTCTAGCCTAGAACTCAAATGCGCGAAGCGACGGGTGGCAAGCATTCTGGATTGGCGATTGATGGACTCAGATCGCCCTGCACCAGAAGAACTCAGCTCACGTGCACAGTAGGCAAGAGAAAACCACCGTCCAGCGGCTGATCTTCTTGGCAAAATCCAAGGTTTTCGCTCTTCTGATCTGAAGCAGCGATATGGTTCGAAGCTTCATAAGGCAGTTATGCACCACAATCCCACTTTCTCACGGGGAGCCGCTTGCGGGACACCGGTGCGGAAAAGATTCCGGTCGATTCTGAAGGAAGCCTGTGCGATTCATGCGCCTTGAGTAACCAATGCAGAATCAAAATACGCTTCGCTGGTCGCTATCACATACCGGCATCCAACGTCAAGATCTCGAGATGCAGGAAGTTCTCGCCGAGAACAACGAAGAGAATCATATATCAGAAGATAGAGCAGATAGTGGCTCCCCTGCGCTGAAGCTCGCACAGGTCTTAAGCAGAGGTTCCTGCGAGCAAACTCCATTCTTCTGCCAAAGATTGGTGAAAAGCCGTTCAAAGCTCCTCAGATTGCTTGGCAGGCAGCTCGGGTCAGCCTGTGTATGGTGGTCGAGAGGTTGTCGTGACTTCCACAGAGATTATCGCCTCAGACCTCCACAGAGCCAAGGTAATCGTTTGGCCTGGCGATACGTATTCCTCAATATAGGCGGACCATTCCGCAAACGTAGGCGTAGGACGACCGTCCACGGCTTGTATGATGTCTTTTGCTCTGTAGGCTGGGCTGCCCGAAGCGTCTTGGGTCTCGACGACTCCTTGAAGTCCTGCTTCAGCTGCCGGAGTGTCCGGGACCACTTCCCAGATCAGAATCCCAGTCTGAAAGGGCTCGATATTCAGGATATTGAAGTTTCTTATGTTCTCCGGGTTCAGCTCGACCCCGTAGAAACCTACGAACGCGTGTTCATATTCCCCTGTCTCGACTAGGGACGGAGCTACACGTTTGACGATGTTGGACGGGACTGCAAAGTTGAATCCATATGCCGTTCCCGCGTTTGTTATGCCCACAACATTTCCTGAAAGGTCCAGTAGTGGTCCGCCTGAGCTCCCCGGGGCTATGGTTATGTCAAGTTGTATCACGGGCACAACTATAGGTGGGAGATCGATTTCCTTGTTTATCTGGCTGATGTAGCCTGAGGAAAGGCTTCCGGTGAAACCGAGAGGGTTCCCTATTGCCACGACCTGCTGACCGATGTAGAGTTCTGACGAGTCGCCTAGAAGCAATGGCTTTGCGTCTGAGGGTGTGCTCGCCACTGTTATTATGGCGACGTCGGAGTAGGGATCGCCTCCTATTAGTGATGCTTCCTTTCTTGACCCGTCGTAGAACTGGACTTCGATCTCTGTTCCGTCTTCAACTACGTGCCAGTTGGTCAAGATGAGGTTTGTCTCGTCATATAGGAATCCTGATCCCTGCGCCACCTGTGTTCTTATGACTACAACAGACTTGTGTGCTGATTCGTAGATGCTCGCCGGCGTCTGATTGAGAAGGAGATCGATTCTCTCTTGCAGTTCCAGAAGGTCAGGTAAGTCGGTCAGGTTTGATAGGGCTGACTCGATTTCCACGATTCTGCTCTTGGTTTCATCCAGGGTGGCTCGGAGCTCACTGAGCTGCTCCTGCTGGACCTGACTGACGCCCAACATCAGATAGACAGAGAAGCCGGATAGAACGATTGAGACAACACACATGATAGTGAGAGCCGTCAACGTCTTCCTACTAGACATGCTCAACTTCCTCGCAGACACGCGACTAAGAGCAGCTATATTCTGAAAAGCCTTGCCACCTAAAAACCTTCTCTCTCGTCATGAATCTGGTGGCAGATTCCCACGGCGCGATTCAAATCTACGATAGAGAAAGCGGCTGAAGTAAGATAGCAGGAGAATCACTGAAATGGGAAGACCGAAGGTCATTCCGCAGAGCATTGCCTCTCATGTTCCTAAGCCAACAGATCGCAAGGTCACTATGTCAACATCTGACGTTACGCCATGTGGGAGAAAACTGTAGAAAACTTATATCCTTACGTGTAAAGTCAAGCTCAGGGGAAAGGATGGAAAGGAGTGCAAAGATCGTTGTGGTTGTCGCTACTTTTTCGTTGGTGTCGCTCGCAGTTTTCTTTCTCTATATTGGAATTGTGCAGGAGCGTGCCGCGTTAGGAATGGATGCCCTCCGAATTATGGTGAGGCACGGATCTAACTGTTTTCGGCTACGACTGTTTGTAGACCCACTCCCGCGTGATGGGTGGGGCGGGTTTACCGGAAACAACTTATCTTACACGATAGCCCTTGCTAAGCGCATCAAAGCAACTGGTGCAAAGTTGCTGCTGGATTTCCATTATTCCGATACTTGGGCAGATCCTAGTCATCAAGCGAAGCCCGAGGCGTGGAAGGACTTGGACTTCGACGCTTTAGTGGAGAGGGTCTACGATTACACGCGAGAATGTATCGCCACCATGAAGCAGCAAGGCGTATTGCCCGACATGGTTCAACCCGGCAACGAAATCGCCGGCGGGACGCTTTGGCCGGATGGTAAGCTATATGGCGTCGGCGAGCCAGAAGAGCAGTGGGAGAAATTCACGCGCCTGCTCAAAGCAGCCGTTCAAGGAGTTGAGGATGCTGCTGAAGATGAGAATGTGCAGATCGTTCTTCATGTCCACTGTGGTGGTAGTTGGGAACATACGCAACGGTTTTTTGAGAACATCGAAAGGCGAGGGGTTCGCTACGACATCATAGCTCTTAGCTACTATCCTTGGTGGCACGGCTCGATGGATGATCTGCGCGGAAACCTGCACAATACAGCGATGCGCTTTGGTAAGGACATTTTCATAGTAGAAGCCGCGTATCCCTATTGTCCCCTTGATGTAAGCAGTATGGAAGGAGCCGATTCGACAAACATGCGCTGGTCCATGTCTCCTGAAGGGCAGAAATCGTTCTTGACTGAACTCGTTCAAGCCGTATGGGAAACACCTAACGGTCATGGATTGGGGGTGCTCTGGTGGTATCCAGAGGCTATTCCCGTGCGGGGGCTTAGCGTCTGGAATGACGGAGCTACTGCCCTGTTTGACCAAGACGGTAATGCCTTGCCAGCTATGGACGTCTTCAAGACTCTTCGCGAAGAACAAGATGTGCGAGAGTTCATCACGGGCGGGGATATTTCTGCACTCGCTAAGATTGAGGAAATGGGTGGTGTGTTCCGAGATGCAGAGGATGCTCAAGCGCTCTAGCCAGAAAAGGCGTGAGAAAGGCCGGTAAGCCCCCGTTTTGCATCAATAATTCCCGGGAGGATTACATTAGCATTTAGACCAGATTCCAGGGCATCTGCTAGGCAACTGTTGGCTGCGAGGCGACTGATGAGATATGCTGCTTCTGGAATGCAGTCAGGCCAGCCGAATTGCTTCATTCCCTAGGCTCGACCCGATTGCTGGAGGATGTTGGTGGGAGTTTCCAGATTGGGAGCCATAGTCAGCAACCGTTGGTTTCCAAAGCTTTCCTTATGGCATTGACCAATTCCTCTTTGCCAAACGAACCTTCGTACTTCCGTCCGTCAATGAGAACCGGTATGAAAACTGAAGATAGAAGCCCGTAGAAGCCTATTCTTTCGGCCTGTTCAGGTCTCTCATACATATTGATTTCTTCATATTGCACTTGATCGCCGAAGGTTGCCAATGCTTCGCGGATCTTCTGAATCTCATGAAAGGAGAATGGACAGCTCGGTGAATAGAAGACTTGAACATGAACTCGCTTCATCATTGCTGCAAATCCCCTGCTAGCATTTTGAACTGCTATGCGAATATATTAGGCTGACCATAGAGGCGGAAGCTCATGACAATTCTCATCAAACCCGTAACCACAGAGAATTTGGACGAAGAAATGGAGCCATGCCTGGAAGACACACCTACCGAAAAAAGAGCAGAATTCCCTGTTCATTGTCAATCAAAGAAAGCATGGTTCAAGATAGCCTCAGACAAATACGGAGTCTGCGGATTTTTGGCTTACTTAGATGGGCGCCCTGCTGGCTTGATTGAGTTTCTGCCAGTGAATACAGTGCCCTATCCTACCGAGAGACCGAAAGACACCGTGTACATTCTCTGCGCATATGTAAGGAAGGATAGTCAAAAGATAGGCGTGGGACGTGAGTTACTAAGCCATCTTACTAGATACCTAGCGACTACGCCCGTTGAAAGCTTTGGTGGGCGGAAGACTGCTGCTGTTGAAGTACATGTACCTTGTCCCAATCCCGAATGGCCAGCAAACATACAATTCCCAGCTGGAAGTATAGAGTTCTACGAGAAATTCGGCTTCGAACTCAAAAAGGAAATACCAGAGCAACAGGGGTACCTCTATAGGCTGGAACTCCGCCATGAGAAATGACAAGTGCGGGCACTAACCAGACAGCGGTCGATCGATCTTCAGACGAGATTTCCACCTGCAAAGCTTTAATATGATTGGAGGCAATCCCCTCAACATGAAATTCGGAATAGTCTTGACGTTAAATGATGCGCGCAAGACCGCTGATGTTGCCCAATTGGCTGAGAAGGCTGGTTGGGATGGCTTTTTTGTTGGGGATGCAATCTGGATTGTTGACCCCATTGTAGCGCTGACCGCTGCTGCCATGACCACCAGCCGCATCCATCTGGGCATCATGCTCATTCCCATGCCGCTTAGACGTCCTTGGAAGGTGGCTAGCGAGACCGCTGGTTTGGATAATCTATCAGGTGGGCGGTTGATCCTAGGACTGGGAACTGGCGCTGTCTGGATGGGATGGCAAGGCTTTCCCGACGAAGTAACCGACACAAAGGTACGCGCCGAGATGCTGGATGAAGGGATCGACATCCTTACCCTGATGTACCGAGGGAAGCAGTTTGACTATGATGGCAAGCACTATCACGTCAGACTGACGTTGGTGGATGAAATGTACTACCCACCCCCGCCGTTGCAGAAGCCACGCATCCCCCTCTGGGTCGTAGGGGCTTGGCCGCGGATGAAATCTATGAAACGGGTGCTAAAATGCGACGGACTGATCCCCCTCAAGATGAACCAAGAAGGTAAGTTTGAGGAGGTTCTTCCCGCGGATATCCGCGAGATGAAAGCCTATGTGGACGCGAACCGTACTCTACAAACACCATTCGACATTGTTGTGGAGGGCAGGACGATGGGTCTTGACCGTGCTCAAATGCGGGATAAGATCCACCCGTGGATTGAGGCTGGCGCTACATGGTGGATAGAAAACCCTGGAGGAGAATCAGAAGACCGGATCCTGACACGCATCCGACAAGGACCGCCGAAACTGGAATAACCAACAGACACCCCTAAGCTGATAGTCAGAATCGCTCTCCTCTAAAGCTATAGATACTAGTGACAGCTATTCTCGTCAATGGGAACTATCTCCCAACACAATACCAAGTGTATCCTTCTATCAAGCTCCAATCCCACACGAGATTCAGCCAATCCTCCTACCCTGAAATCAGGATACGTATTCTACTTTCAATAGTGACTACCAGAAATTGCCTATCATGACCAAATATGTGATGGCAGATCTGTCTAGTGCCAAATGATCGTGGCAAACAGCTACTCTCGTAGGGAATATTCGGGAGAATTGTGGAAGGTTCCAGCCGGCGATGATAGATTCGACGTGTTAGCTAGTTCGATCGATTGCTCAAATGATGCCTAAATCTTCCCTATCCGGAATACTTCATATGGCGCCGGGGAAGGGATTTGAACCCTTGTGGCTCCGAAGAGCCACTGGATCTCGAGTCCAGCGCATTTCCGCTCTGCCACCCCTTGTTGGGCTCCTCTAGGACCCTGGCAACGGTCTTCCCCCGGCCTCGCTCAGACTGAAAAACACTACTATGTCTAAAAAGCTTTTGTTGGTCTCACGCAGCAGAAGGTCAAGGATATTCTCCTTCAGATACATGCGGTGAGCGTGCGCTATCACCGGCTCGGATCGCATGAACCGGTTGTTCACAATGCTAATCAATGGCTCAACAAATCCGGGTAGAGACGCGAGTAGACTCTTCAAAACGCAGGCGATCGCACCAGCTGCTTAAGGTGGACGTATGGATTCCAGACACAAGATCGTCTTAGGTTGTACGTTGTTCAACCTTCTCTTGGAATACTGGGCTCATGGAGTAGGGTATTTTCTGGAGACGTGGTATGCCACTCTCATGTTGTTTCTGCTGTATCTGACCTACTTTAGCATGCTTGAGGATCTGGTCATAAGATTCCGCCTAAGGGACTACCAAGTGTTGAACGTAGGATTCATCTTCGGACTTCTCCATGAAACTCTGAACACGGGAAGCGTGTTCGGAAATCAGGCCTTCTTCGGTCTGGACCTGACTCTATTGCTGCTGATCAACGTAGGTTGGTGGGGATTCCTGCAGAGCGTCTTGGCAATGTATTTCGCCAACCGTCTCTCCGCAAGAGACTGGACACATTCAAAGATGGGGAGAGCGGGGTGGATTCTGTCAATGGCGTTCAATGCTTTCGTGCTTGCTGCTGCGTCACTCGACCCAAATCACCCCAAAGGAGGGTTTGCAGGTTATGTCACTGCTCTCATAGCAATCTTTCTGGCTGTTGTATTGCTCTGGAGGATGTTGAGGCCCAGAGATGCTCTGCCGTTCAGCAGGTCGAGACTTGTTGACGTCATAGTTGTAGCTCAGGTGGCATTATGCGTGATCGTTGGTACTTTTCTCGGGTACGGTGACTATGAGATCGTCGGCTTTCAAAGGCATGAGTTCGTTGTTATACTTCTGATTTTTTGGACGTTGTGTAGTGGGCTCGTTCTGCTGGCGTTTCGAGCTCTCACAAGGAAGAGCATATCTGTATAGCAGACCAGATAGACATGATCACGACAGATTTCTACTCCGTTCTTGTTCTTCGTGATGTCGGCCTCAGTAGAACCGATCTTCTCTTCTCACCAAAAGGTATTTCTTCCTGAGCTAGACTAGTATCATCTGGCAACTGCAGGAGTGAAAGCATGCGATACTGTCCCGAATGCGGAGGCCAAATGCGCTACATAAGCCTGACAAAACACCACGTGTGCAGGAGCTGCGGGCTGTCGGTCACGGCTCAAGAGCTCATCGAGATGCGTGACCGCTTGAGGAGCCGAGTCGAGCCCGAGGAAGACGAACGGAAGAAGCTTCGGAAAGAATACCTTCAATGGTGGCTCTCCAGCAAGAAGAAGTAGTCCCAGCCACATGAGAAGTGGCGACCTCTTCGTCAGCGTACGCCTTTGTCTGTCCTCTTGCTTTCTTTTCCCCTCCTGCTCGCTAGGAAATCTGTTGCGTGCTAACTCTTTCTCTGCATTGTTCTCTGACTGGGCACTCTCCACACTTGCGTTTCTTGCAGTACTCTAGGTCTACACGTACGAGCGCCGATTCATAAGGCTCTACGTCTTCCAGGTTTATTCTCTGAGCCGTCTTGATGGCCATCTCGGATGGGCTTGGACTAGCATTCCTCCAGATGCCCCTCAGCTTCCTCAGGAATATGTTGACACCGGTTGGTCCGACACCCTTGAACTCCAGCAGACGTCTCTCCAGATCCTTGGGACCCACGGATTCTCTGTGAAGCGTTTCGAGATCACCATACTTGTCTCCGAGCTCCTTCATAATGCTCAGCAGGTTTGAGGCCGTGGAGAAGTCGTATCTCACGTAGCCGCCAGAATCAAGAACCTGAATCAGCCGGTCCCAACCAGCCGCCAGAATCCTTTCTGGACTGGTCAGCCCTTCCCGCTGAAATCTATGGAATGTCTTCCTGGCGATCTCTGCTGAGATCCTTTTGGCGAACAATATGGAAGCGAGGAACCATTCGAACCTGTCTTCAGGTTTGGACAGGTCTAGACCGAGCTCTTCGGAGTAGCTGGGAAGTTGAGAGAGTTGTTCTTTGGCTCTCAAGCTGATCACGGGTTCGACATTCGTTAATGTTTATCTGACGCACAGACTAATAGTCCTTCGGCTGGGCACCTGGGCTGGTCTATCTTGGGAGAGAAGTGTCTTTGATAGAATTGTATAGTTTCGGGCGGATGAAGTTCAAGCGAGTCACCTACACTTCAGACCTCATGGTCTTCAACGACCACGTAAAGTCTGAATGGTGGAGGATTGAGGGCCACAAGTTGCACGTCAAAGACCTAGTTGAAGTGTTGGAGGCGAAGCCAGAGATTCTGGTTGTAGGCACAGGCTATCTTGGGCTTATGGAGGTTCCGCTCGAAACGGAGAGCCGCCTCCAAGCCGAAGGAATAAGACTCATCGCGGAAAAAACCGGGACGGCATACAGAATCTACAACGATCTTTCAAGATCAGCCCGGGTCATCGGCGCTTTCCATCTCACTTGCTGAAAAGGTCTCGAGGGCAAGTCGACACAAATCCATAAAAGAGATGACCGTGTAGAGAGCTGCATGATCGTCTGCGGCTGGATAGGTGAATGCCTTTGGATCCTTTCGTCGAGATTCTGTGTGTTGGAAATGAGCTCCTCATAGGGAAAACACTGAACACCAACGCGCAGTGGCTTGGAAAGAGAATCACGAGTCTTGGGTTGAATGTGCGGAGAATAACCGTTGTCGGCGACGACATAGACGAGATAGCGGGAGCCATCAGAGAGGCTGTTCAACGTGGACCATCCTTCGTCATTGTGACTGGCGGATTGGGACCGACATTCGACGACAAGACCTTGGAAGGAGTCGCCTCCGCCCTAGGGCGGGGACTCGAGGAGAACGGAGAGGCGCTGGAGATGATAAAGGAGAGGTATCATAGCTACGTGGCGGAGAAGCGCGTCGAAAAGTTTGAGATGACTCCGCACAGGGTCAAGATGGCCAAGCTCCCTGAGGGGGCTACGCCGGTGCCGAACCCCGTTGGAACCGCGCCGGGCGTTCTAGCGGAGTGCGAAGGCGTAAGCCTAGTCATGCTTCCCGGTGTGCCTCAAGAGATGATGGCGATCTTTGACGAGTCGATTGCTCCTCTTCTCCGTAAGATTGCCGGTGATATGACCTTTTTTGAGGCTAGCCTCGATGTCAAAGGTGTGCCTGAGTCCACGTTAGCCCCGGTTATCGACAGCGTTATGCACGATAATCCTTACGTGTACATCAAGTCGCATCCGCAGGCCGCTGAGAGGGTTCCGCATCTGGAGCTGCATTTCTCAACGACATCGAACGATTCCGCCTTGGCGCGCCGTAGGATCGGGCGGGTGATCATCCAGATTTCAGAGATGATAAAGGAGAAGGGCGGGAAAGTCAGACCCATCAAGGCTTGAAGCTGAGCGTCTTTTCAATGGCCATAGCGGTCATGTAGGGGTTATGTGAGAATGGTTTTCACTGCGTTCATCATTGGGACAGCAGGTTCAGGAAAGTCTCTTTTGACGTTCTCTTTGTCCGAAAGGCTTAGGATGGATAGGCAGAAGGTGGCGACGTTGAATCTGGATCCGGGGGTTGTGACGTTGCCATATTCGCCGGAGATAGATATCCGGGACTATATCACGATCGAGTCGGTCATGGAGAAGTATCGGCTTGGACCCAATGGGGCGCTCATCGTTGCTGCTGACCTTATCGCGAGCGAGATTGAGAGGCTGAGCGAAGAGGTTTTAGATCTGGATCCTGATTTGCTTCTTGTAGATACGCCGGGGCAGATGGAGCTCTTCGCTTTCAGGATCAGCGGGCCTTATATCGCCAATGAGATCACCGATGAGCCTAAGGCTATTGTTTACCTTTTTGACTCCGTCTTCTCCTCGAATCCGCTCAATTACGTGTCGAACATGCTTCTCTCAGCTGCGGTTCACACTCGGTTCCTTCTGCCCCAGGTGCATGTCCTTTCAAAGTCTGATCTGCTTCCTGAGGTGGATTTGGAGCTTGTTCTTGAGTGGTCTGAGGACCAAGAGGCTCTAGAGGCGGCAATAGAGGAAAGGCTGGAGGGGACGAAACGTCTGCTGAGCCAGAGGATGACAGAAGTGATCCATCAGCTCGACCTCAGTTTCCCCTTGATACCGGTCTCAGCCAAGACCAATGAAGGGGTAATCGATCTTAACGCCATGCTGGAACGTGTGTTCACTGGCGGAGAGAAATTCACGTACTGACTTCATCGTTCAGCCCTTCTTCAGATTATGGTCCAAGCGGCCGCTATGGCTCCGTACTCAGCTTCTCTAGGCTTGTCCGCGCAGCTTATGATTACGACATCTCCGTCTTCCAAATCCATCAAAGAGGTTACTTGGCTGAAGGCTTTCGGGTAAGCTTCCGCAAGGTCCGTGCTGATCGTGGGAAGCAGAAGCCTGTCATCCCTAAAGACAAGCGTGGCTGCGCCTCTCGCTCCAGCTCTCACCGCTGCATCGCGCTGCTCCAAGCCTTTCCTGACATTCTCGCTTCTACCTCTTACGAGCACGGCCACATTGTACGGCGCAAAGGTCAACTCATTCCTGCCCAAGACGGCTTTCTGAGGCAGCACGGCCCTGATGTCTTGCCAGGCTTTTTCCCCTTTCTGGGTGAGTGAGCATCCGCTCTTTGAGGTCGATATAAGATCTGCGTCGGTCAATCGAGCTATCAACGTTCTTGTTGCACCTTCTCCCAAGCCGAGTTCCTCAGAGAGTCTTCCACGGCCAATCAGTCGAGTCTCGGCGATGATCTCCATGGTCTTCACTAGGTCGAAGACGGTGAACGAGGGGGCCGGACCGGGAGCCTTCTCAACCATTAGGCTCTCTAGGAACTCTTTTACCGACATGCCTCATCCAGAAGATACGTAATGAAGCGAACGTATTTTACGTTTACCTAAACAGAATAGGAAGCCTAGACAACCACGTGGGTCTTCACTTCTGACTCTCTTAGAGTCTCTTGATCGAATCCTCTAGGACCTCTATCTTTGCGATGTCTCCTTCACCAAGACCTCTTTTCACGGCTTCCTGAATCACCGGCACCTTCTCGGGCTTCAGGCCGCAAAGAGCAGATCCTACGGCTTCGACCGCAACCGCATCCCTTCCGACCAAGAGCAGTCCTGTCATCAAACCTTTGCCCAAGCCGGGACCACGATAGGAGCGAGTACCGTCTATGACAGCGAGATCTATGCCACCTATCGCCTCATAGACATCAAGCAGTAGCGCGACTAGTCTCTTGTGGAACCGCGCCTTTTTCCTATCGGGGGTCAAGCCTAGAAGGTTCTTCAGGATGGTTCCTTTATCGAATCTGCGGAGTACGTGAGTGCTAACGAAGACGTTCGGTTTGAAGAGCACATGGGAGAGGCGCATTTCCTCACCGGCAAT